>Ga0308161_1000081_pt1 | contig 292064 bp, 277 predicted proteins | sample PhyFR2_FD_201034 | JGI IMG/M metagenome (GOLD analysis project Ga0308161, IMG submission 201034) | Phyllosphere microbial communities from UC Gill Tract Community Farm, Albany, California, United States - DLSLF.R2 | ecosystem: Host-associated > Plants > Phyllosphere > Unclassified | place...
TGGAAAAAATTTTGCAATCTCAAGGCTTTGGTTCACGTAAATATTGCCAGCAGTTAATTAAAAATGGTTCTGTCCAGATTGAAAATCAGATTTGTGATAATCCCAAACAGAATATCAATACCGATCAGCTCGTATTTCAGGTCTTTGGTGAAGAATATCAATATCGCGAGCATGTCTATATTGTTTTAAACAAACCGCAAGGCTATGAATGTTCACATCAGGCTACGCATCATAAAAGTGTTTTTAGCTTATTTCCTGAAATTTTACTTCATCGTGGTATTCAATGCGTAGGGCGGCTGGATCAGGACACTACGGGTTTATTGCTCCTCACCGATAATGGGCAATTTTTACAAGCATTGACCCATCCGCGTAAACATGTGCCTAAGGTTTATCATGTCACTACAGCAGATCCGATCACACCTGAGCAAATTCAAGGCTTGCAGCAAGGTGTTGAACTTAGAAATGAAAAGGGGGTCTATGCTGCAACAGATATTCAATTATTCTCGGAACATCGGTTGAGCATGACTATTCATCAAGGTGTTTATCATCAAGTTAAGCGGATGTTGGCTGCCGTGGGGAATAAAGTGGAAGCTTTACATCGACATCAAGTCGGTTTGCTTGAACTTCCAGACTTACCTGAAGGTGAATGGATGTATTTAAGTGATGAACAAAAACAGTTGAGCCAAAATATCGCTATAGAAGCTTAATTACTTCAGGAAGCAATGATAGGTTTTAAACTCACTGTCCTGAATAAATCCCATTTGTTCGTAGAGGCGATGGGATTGATAATTATTTTTTTGGGTTTCCAGACTAATCCGTTGAGCATTTTCATGACGGGCAAAAAGTATGGCGGTATCAATCAACTGTTTAGCGGAACCCTGTTTACGATAACTAGGGGTGACATAGACATCGTCTAATAGGTAATAGGTTTCACAGGCAACTGAAGAAAAGGCAAGGTAGAGTAGAACAAAGCCTGTGAATACATCATCTTTAACGTGAATGAAAATAACACTGTCTTTATTATCAAAACGATGTTTAAGAAATTGATAGGATTGTTCAAGATTTGATGATGCACCGTAGAATTGACGGTATTCGTCAAACAAGACAGCAAGTTGATGAAGATCTTCCTTTGTTGCTCGCTTAACAATCATTCCAGCCCATCCTTACACTTATAGTTTTATTTGGACTGTCAGAATAGCGAAAAAAATTCAGCTTAAAAAATAAAAACTTGTTTATAAATGCAACATTGTTAAGTTTTGTCACTTTCACCTAACAGTGCATTCAATTCTTCAAATAGATCTTCATGATCGTCCTCAATTTCAACTGCTGAAGGATTCTCGGCAGATGCTGCGGCTTTCGATTTACGTAACTTAAGCAATTGTTCCATATTGATGTTCTGGTTTTCAATTGCAAAAGGAATCGACTTGGTCAGTACGACTTGTTTAAAGAAAAGGCGAACGGCTTGAGCAGGGGAGATACCCAACTGCTTAAAAACGGCAAAGGCCTGTTTCTTTTCCTGAGAATCGAGGCGAACCTGATAAACTTCTGTTTTACGCATTAAGAATGTAACCACATATTTTTAGTTATCGTCATGTATTTTAAACCATTGCAATGTAATTTCAATATTTTTGAGGTGAAAAAATAGAATTTTTGTCATTACGATGTAACTACAGTGTCAGTTCAAAGTTGGATTTAAAGGCCATTTCCTGTTTTAGAATAGGATCTATGAAATGAATGTCCTTCGCCAATAGCTGTAATGGATGGGTGAAATCATCGTCTGCTTTATGTGCGACAACTGGATAAAAAGGGTCATTTAAAATTGGAATGCCAAGATAATTTAAATGCACACGTAGCTGGTGTTGCTTCCCCGTTTTGGGTTTGAGCTGGTATTTTGCGTACTGTTGGTTGTGTTCTAACAACTCGATCAGCGTTTCCGTATTCTCAGTTTTTTCAGGATTAATTTGCATGGTGTAAAAAGGATTGCCCTTTTCTAGATGCAATTGCAAGATTTGCGGAAGGTTGAGTTCTGGTCGATAGGCGGCAATAGCGTGGTAAGTCTTTTCGACTTTACGCTCGGCAAAAAGTTGCTGATAAATGCCGCGAGTCGCAGGTGTCTTGCAGAATAAAACCACACCCGCCGTTTCCCGATCCAGTCGATGAATCGGCGTGAGATCGGCATATCCTGTTTGTTTCTTTAATCTCACCAAAAGCGTTTCCTGAACATATTGTCCAGTTGGTGTCATAGTGAGAAAGTGGGGTTTATCGACCACCAGCAAATCTTCATTTTCAAATAAAATTTCATGTTGAAAAGGCACATGAATTTCATGCGCGAGAAAACGATAATAAAAAATGTGAGTATTGGGCGTGTAACTACTTTCTATATTGAGTCTTGCACCATCTGCGGCATAGATTAGCCCATCGACAAAGCGTTGTTGCCATTCTTCTTGTTGTATGTGAGGGAAATGCTGGCAGAGATAGTCAAAAATGGTGTTTGCAGAAGCATCATGAGGTAAAAAGACTTTACTGGCACTCACGCCGTCGATCAGTGGTGGAGTAAATTCAATAATAGAGGTCATGCAGCGATACGACTCAGTATAAACGATGTAAAAAAAGCCAGTTTAAAAGGAGTTTATTAGGCTTTGAAGCAGGGCAATGTTATCATAGCCAGCATCCCAATTTTGTTCTATTTGCCATGTCATATTCAGTGAAATTCAACTTAAATCATGAACAAGACACTCAACAGTTTGCACGCATCCTGTCTCAACACGTGCATTCAGGCATTATTTACTTGATTGGTGATTTAGGTGCTGGCAAGACGACCTTTACTCGTTATTTTTTACAAAACCTTGGTCATCAAGGTTCGGTAAAAAGCCCGACGTATACGCTGGTTGAACCGTATACCATTCAGGGTAAAGAAATTTTCCATTTCGATCTTTATCGTTTAGTTGATCCTTATGAATTGGAATTGATGGGTATTCGTGATTATCTGGAAACGCCCGATGCCTTATTTCTGTTTGAATGGCCGTCTAAAGGTGGCGATGAGATTCCAAAGCCAGATATCGTGATTGATATTCAAAAATCAGAGGATGAGTTGACCCGATCTGTCACCTTAACGACAGAATCAGAACCTTTAATTCAAATTTTGCAGGAACAACTGAATGGCGCATGATGCAACTCGTCGTATTCATACCCTTGATGCTGCTTTAGCCAACCAGATTGCAGCGGGTGAGGTCATTGAACGTCCTTCATCAGTGGTCAAAGAATTATTAGAAAACTCGATTGATGCGGGCGCAACTGAACTGATTATTCGGGTGGCGCAGGGTGGTTCGACCCTGATTGAAATCATTGATAATGGTAACGGGATTCATCCAGAAGATTTACCCTTAGCAGTGATGCGACATGCCACCAGCAAAATTCAAACCGCAGATGATTTACATGCCATTGTGAGTCTGGGCTTTCGTGGCGAAGCCTTAGCGTCTATCGCAGCCGTATCACGTTTAACCTTAACTAGCAGTCAGGATGAACAGGGTGTTGGCTATCAGGTTGAAGTGAACGGGACGGCTTTTGATCATCAGCAGATTCAGGCCGTGGCCGCCCAGAAAGGGACGCATATTCGTGTACAGGATTTATTTTTTAATGTTCCCGCACGCCGTAAATTCTTAAAAAAACCAACTACAGAATTTAATCATATTGAAGAGATTGTTCGTCGTCTGGCTTTAACCCATTTCGATATCCGTTTTGTTCTGGAACATAACGATAATATTCGTTTAAATCTGCCGATCGCGGATAGTGGCGAATTACGTTATCAGCGTGTGCAACAATTATTGGGTCAGCAATTTATCCAAAATGCCTACTGGATTGATTCGGATAGTATCAATATGCGCTTGTCTGGCTGGTTAGGGCATCCATCCGATGCGCGTGCTCAAGCAGATTTGCAATATGTTTATGTGAATGGCCGTATTGTTAAAGATAAAACCATTTCGCATGCTTTACGTATGGCCTATGACGGTATTTTACATGGGCATCAGCATTCTTCTTATTTGTTATTTTTAGAAGTTGATCCTGAAAATATTGATGTCAATGTGCATCCAACCAAGCATGAAATTCGCTTCTTGAATCAACGTGAAGTACATGAGTTTGTGCGTCATTATGCTAAAGCAACCTTGTCGCAATTCCAGACGGCAACTGCTGATCTGGCACAGGCCATGAAAACAGCTGAGACGGATGATCATTTTATTTATCAACCGCAGCCGAAATATCAAGAGCAATTCAATTTACATCGTGCAGCAGTAGAAACAGAACCGCAATCTAATCAGCCCGCTGAAGTGTCGACAGATTTATTAACCGAGTTTAATCAGAGTCGCCCACAGGCGGTACAGTATAATTCAGCCCAAACTCAGCAACCCAAATATAACGGTTCGGCACAATTGAATAATGCCTTGAAAACTTATTTGGCACCTTTGCGTGATGAGTCTGAAACCGCGACTGAAGGAGACAATACACCGTCTCGAGTAGATGAGTTTCCGTTGGGTATCGCGATTGCTCAGCTACATGGTATCTACATTCTGGCTCAGAATACGGAAGGCCTGATTATTGTGGACATGCATGCTGCACATGAGCGGATTCTGTTACAACAAATGAAATCGGCATGGGATAAGCCTGAGTTTTGGACCTCACAGCAATTGCTGATTCCGAAAGTGGTGTCTATCACCCGCATGCAGGCGACGCGAATTGAGGATTTACAGCCACAATTGCAACGTTTAGGTTTGGAAATTGATCAATATGGCGATGAGCAGGTGATTGTACGTGGCGTGCCTGCCATTTTACACAAGGCTGATTTTGGTAATCTGATTCCAGAGCTATTAAATGATTTGGATCCAAATGATGAAGCCAGAGGTTTATTACAAAAACGTGATGAGCTTTTAGCAGGAATGGCATGTCATGGTGCGGTACGTGCTCATCGTCAATTAAGCCTTTCAGAAATGAATGCCTTATTGCGCCAAATGGAACAGACCGAATTCGCCAGTCAGTGTAATCATGGTCGCCCAACCTGGCGCGCTTTTCCATTGCATCAACTAGATAAATTATTTGCTCGAGGAGAGTAGTTTTACATGTCAAATCAATTGCCCGTCATCAATTTAATGGGGCCTACCGCAAGTGGTAAAACTGCATTGGCATGTGAACTTTACGAGCGTGGTAATTATGAACTGATTTCTGTGGACTCGGCTTTAGTTTATAAAGATATGGATATTGGAACCGCCAAGCCGACCAAAGAAGAGCAGGAACAGTATCCGCACCACTTAATTGATATTATTACGCCATTAGAAGTGTATTCAGCGGCGCAATTTGTAGAAGATGTCTGTCCACTCATTGATGATATGCACGCACGCGGTACAACTCCGATTTTGGTGGGGGGAACCATGCTGTACTTTAAGTCTTTGTTAGAAGGGCTGGCTGATAATTTACCTAATGCAGATCAAAGTATTCGGGATGCCATTAATTTAAAAGCAGAAGAGGAAGGCTGGCAGGCGGTTTATGATGAATTGGTCGCAGTGGATCCAATTGCTGGGCAGAAATTCAAAGTGTCAGACAAACAGCGAATTATTCGGGCATTGGAAGTTTATCGGATTACGGGCGAGCCAATAACAAAATTACAAGCTGAACAACCTAAAAATCAACCATATCGTTACACATTTCATAACTACGCCTTAATGCCAGATCGGTTAGAATTACATCAACGTATTGAGCAAAGATTGCGCAATATGTGGGATATGGGTTTTTTGAATGAAGTAGAGGAACTGATTGAAAAATACGATTTAAATGATGATTTGCCATCTATGCGGTCTGTCGGTTATCGTCAAGCTTTAGAATTTTTATTAAAAAGTGACTTGAGTCTCGAAAATAAAGTAGAAATGGAGAACAAAGCGCTATTTGCTACAAGGCAATTAGCAAAACGTCAATACACTTGGTTACGTTCTTTGCAAGAAATACACGATTTTAAAACTTACGTGACGATAAAGCAGGCGAAAGAAGACTTGCGAAACTTCTTTGGATAAAGCAAAATTCGCAAGCTGTCTTTTTAATAATTTTTAGTTGAAAAATAAAGATAGTTTTTTTGCGCTGATTTAAAAATTTTTTGGAGTTAAAAATGTCTAAAGGTCAAACTTTACAAGATCCGTTCTTAAATTCTCTCCGTAAAGAACGTATTCCAGTTTCTATTTTCCTTGTAAACGGTATCAAATTGCAGGGACACATTGAGTCATTTGACCAATATGTCGTTTTATTGAAAAACACTGTAAGCCAAATGGTTTACAAACACGCGATTTCTACAGTTGTTCCTGCGCGTAACCCACGTCCAGCTGGTGCTCAAGGCGCTGCAGGTGGCTTCCCAGCTCAAGGCGCGACTGGCGGCTTCGGTGGTCAAGGTTCTACTGGTGGCTTCGGTGGTCAAGGTGGCTTCGGTGGTCAAGGTGGCTTCGGCGGTCAAGGCGGCTTCGGCGGTCAAGGCGGCTTCGGTGGCGGTCAAAGCGGCTTCGGTGGTCAAGGTGGCTTCGGCGGTCAAGGTGGCTTCGGTGGTCAAGGCGGCTTCGGTGGCGGTCATCAAGGTGGCTTCGATGGCGAAACTAAATTTGAAGATGGTCAAGAAGACGAAAATAATCGTTAATTGATCGATGATCTTTAAGAAAATGCCAGTCTTTTAATCGACTGGCATTTTTTTGTGTTCTAAAAAGCTAGAATAAATATTATGGAAATGATTGTTGCTGCGGCATGTTGTAGTGTTCTCGTCTCGATTGTATTGAAGTATCTGAAAGCAAAGGGATTTGATGTTTTTCAAATGATTGCATGGAATTATTTGAGTGCAAGCATTTTATGTTTTTACTGGTTTAAGACCGATATTACCCATATTTCTTTCAATCACACGCCTTGGTGGTTGATTTTAATTCTTGCCATTTTATTGCCGAGTATTTTTCTGTGTCTGGCAAAATCATTACAGTTCGCCGGGATTCTTAAAACTGAAATTGCACAGCGCCTAGCAGTAATTTTGTCCTTGCTGGCGGCTTATTTTATTTTTGGGGAACAGTTCAGCCAGATCAAATTACTCGGTGTGGGGCTGGGAATCATCGCGATTTTAGCGATTATTATTGGACAGGCAACCGAGAAAGCCAGTAAAGGATTAAACTTAAAGTCCGCCTTATTTTTATTCAGTGTCTGGGCGGGTTATGCTGCAATTGATGTTCTGCTTAAATATAGCAGTAGTTTGGGACTACAATCCGCTGTTACGCTCAATCTCGCTTTTATAGGTGCTTTTATACTTTCAATTGCTTATATCGCGATTACACAACCGAATTGGCAACCTAAAAATATTTTTACGGGTTTAGTACTTGGTGTACTGAATTTCGCTAATATCGCTTTATATGTAAAAGCACATATGATGTTTAAGGAAACGCCTGCTATCGTTTTTGCTGGCATGAATATTCTGGTGGTGGTGCTCGGTGTGTTGAGCGGTGTGATTTTCTTTAAAGAGCGTTTACAGGCTTATACGTGGATTGGTTTGGTCAGTGGTATTGTTGCGGTACTATGTCTGGCAAAAGCCATGATGTAAAAAGGGAGTAACCAATACTCCCTTTTTTGAATGCTTATAAACGTGTGAAAATCACATCGTCAGGTAGGCGTGATTTAGGCAGTTTGGCATTAAAATCATTTTCACTGCGATATCCTAAGGCCACGATGACCGAGGCTTTTAGACCTTTTTCAGTTAATCCGAATTTCTGATTGATGGTGTCACGGTCAAAGCCTTCCATTGGTGTTGCGTCAATTCCTTCCAGACCAGCAGCAAAGAGGAGTTGTCCTAATGCCAGATAGGTCTGATTTTCCATCCATGCTGAAAGATTTTTGAGTTCATTACGATAAAACTCGACATAGCCTTCGCGTGTGGCGCGTTGTCCTTGTTTTGCAGTCTCATCTTTAAAACGGCCACTGAGATCATCTTGTTGTAATAACTGTTCTAAATACTCAGCTGAGATATCGGTACGCGTACAAAAGATTAAAGTATGCGAAGAATGAAGCACTTTAGCTGCGTTATATACATAGTTGCCCGTCAAGCCTGATGCAATACGTTGTTTGGATTCATCTGTTTCGGCAATCAAAAAATGCCATGGCTGGATATTCACAGAAGAAGGGCTGAAACGTAAAATTTCTAAAAGCTTTTCAAATTGTTCTTTTGGAATTTTTTTCTCTGCATCATAAGCTTTGGTTGCATAACGTGTTTTTGCTGTAGCTAAGGTATCCATCCGTCATTCACTCAATTAAAAATTTAATTTATTTTACTTGATCTAACTGCCGCTGAAAGTAGCTAAATGTGATTTCTATATAGATTTAAGTCGTATGTGCTTGAGCTAAGTAAAACGGCTAAAGCGCTGATGTAGTGCAAGGAATTAATCGACAGAAGGATGATTGAAGAATAAGCTAAATAATTTAAGCTTTGGAAAAAGGATGGGGATACTGAAGGGGTATTAAGGGAATTCAGCTAATTTATTTAGTAAGTCCACTGTTTAAAATCTAATTGATAATTTTCTTGCTCATTCAGCTCTAATATCCATGCAGAATCTTCGCGCCAGTCGCCTAATACAATACGCTGCTTATTTTGCAGCTGATGGATTTCAGGTCGATGAGTATGACCATGAATTAAATAATCAACATGTTCAATCACGGATTCTACTGCTTGAGCATTCACATCCATGATGTCATAACTTTTCAGTTGTTTGGTTGCACTACTTTTTTTACGGAAACCATTGGCAAGTTTTTGTCTAAAACTGAGCGGCGTTCGTTTTATTAGCCCTAATAGCACAGGATTACGAATCACTTTGCGGAAACGTTGGTAAGCCACATCATCGGTACATAAGGCATCGCCATGTTCCAGTCGAAATTTCTTTTGACCAATTTCAATAGCATAAACATCGGGTAGTAGAGTACCGTTGAATTGATCTAAAAACTTTTGACCTAAGGCAAAATCACGATTACCCACTTGGAAATAAATCTGATTACCTGCGGCAGAAAAGGATTGTAGGGCCGTGATAATTTCATCTAGCCAAGGTGCTGTATAATCATCACCAATCCAGGCATTAAACCAGTCACCTAAAATATAGAGCTGGGTATTTTTATTCTTGTATTCATCTAATAAAGCCAAAAACCCTCGAACGAGTCGAGGGTGATCAGGTGACAAGTGTAAATCTGAAATAAACAGATAAGTCACAAAGAATCCTGCTGGATAAAATTATTCAGAAATAATTTTAGCAGATTCAATCACAACATTCTCTAAAGGAACGTCTGCGTGGTAACCACGGTTACCTGTACGAACGCCTTTAATTGCATTTACAACGTCAAGACCTTCAACAACTTTACCAAATACTGCATAACCCCAGCCTTGAGCTGTCTTACCAGTATGGTTTAAGAAAGAGTTGTTTTTAACGTTAATGAAGAATTGAGCAGAAGCAGAGTGCGGAGCTTGAGTACGCGCCATTGCAATTGTACCTTCATCGTTGCTTAAGCCGTTGTCAGCTTCGTTTTCGATTGAATCACGAGTTGCTTTCTCTTTGAAGTTTTCGTCCATGCCACCGCCCTGGATCATAAAACCATCAATCACACGGTGGAAAATTACGCCGTCATAGAAACCGTCACGTACATATTCTAAGAAATTTGCAACCGTTTTTGGTGCTTTTTCAGCGTTAAGCTCAAGAACAATACGACCTTTGTTGGTGTTTAATTCGACTTGAGGAAAACTCATTACATTAATCTCCTAAACATGGGCAAATTGACCATGGGTTTTTGGTTGAGAGAAGCATAAGCAAACTGTAAACTACAAGGCAAGTAAAAAACGTTAAAATCTTTCAGAAAAAGTAAAGATTGCGTTTTTATTTCCTATTTTTTAACTGTAAGAAGTGATTTACACCCTATGAAGCCAAATGATGTTGTTTCAGAACTGCCAAAGACCCCGACGCCGAATACTCAAGCCTCTGTCGATGCTGCGCAGCAAGAACAACAGGCAGGCTTAGATTTTGTTCGTCAAGTCATTACTGATGATTTAAAAGAAGGTCGTACCCAAAAAGTTGTCACACGTTTCCCACCTGAGCCAAATGGTTACTTACATATTGGTCATGTTAAAGCGATTTGTTTGAACTTTGGTATTGCCGAAGAATTCGATGGTTTATGTAATTTACGTTTTGACGATACCAACCCGGATGCTGAAGAACAAGAATATGTTGATGGTATTGCCAACGACGTAAAATGGTTAGGCTTTAACTGGAATGGCGAGCCGCGTTATGCATCTGGTTATTTTGATCAACTTTATGCATGGGCAGTTCAGTTGATTGAACAAGGTGATGCATATGTCGATTTGCAAACCCCAGAAGAAATTAAGCTGAATCGCGGTAATTTCGTTGAACCTGGTAAAAACTCGCCATACCGTGATGCAACGGTTGCCGAGAACCTAGCGCGCTTTGAACAAATGCGTAATGGTGAAATTCAGGAAGGCGGTGCTGTTCTACGTGCCAAAATTGATATGGCTAGCCCAAACGTGCATATGCGTGATCCGATTCTTTATCGTGTATTGCATTCAGAGCATCACCAAACTGGTGATAAATGGAAAATGTACCCAATGTATGACTATGCTCATCCATTGTCAGATGCGATCGAGGGCATTACCCATTCACTCTGTACCTTAGAATTTCAGGATCACCGTCCATTCTATGACTGGATTGTAGAGAAAGTTCACTCGCAAGCAGTACCGCGTCAGTACGAGTCTTCACGTTTAAATGTTGATTATACGATTACCTCTAAACGTAAATTGCGTAAATTGGTTGAAGGCAACTATGTACAGGGGTGGGATGATCCACGTATGCCAACTGTAGTCGGTATGCGTCGACGTGGTTTTACACCTGAAGGTTTACGCGATTTCTGCAAGCGTGTTGGTGTTTCAAAGACTGATGGTATTGTCGATGTGGCTATGCTTGAGTTCTGTATTCGTCAGTCATTGGAAAATGCAGCAGCACGTGGCATGGCGGTATTAAATCCACTCAAAGTCACCCTTACCAACTTACCTGAAGAATTAGATTTAACCCATGCACGTCATCCAAACGTTGATATGGGCGAGCGTATTATTCCTTTAACACGTGAGCTTTATATTGATCGTAAAGATTTCGAAGAAGTGCCACCTAAAGGCTTTAAACGTCTGATTCCTGATGGTGAAGTGCGTTTACGCCATGCCTATGTCATCAAATGCGATGAAGTAATTAAAGATGCCAATGGCGAAGTGATTGAGCTTAAATGTTCAATTGATCCTGAAACTTTAGGTAAGAACCCTGAAGGGCGTAAAGTAAAAGGAGTTGTGCATTGGGTATCGGCGAGCAAGGGTGTACCTGCGGAAGTTCGTATCTATGACCGTTTATTTAATGAAGCTGCGCCTGATGCAGATGATGATTTCCTTGCACATCTGAATCCAGAATCATTAAAAATCGTTCAAGCGGTAATTGAACCTGCTTTGGCTCAAGCTAAACCTGAAGATCGTTTCCAGTTTGAACGTGAAGGTTATTTTGTTGCGGATCAGTATGATCATCAAGCGGAAAAACCTGTGTTTAACCGTATCCTTGATCTGAAAGACAGCTTTAAAGCAGACAAGAAGTAATACGAAAAGGGCCTAATATTTATTAGGCCCTTTTTCTTTAAATAAAAATACAATTAGAAAATCATAGACGATGATTCTCTTATGATGGAATTTTCATATTTTCCAGTTAAAGCGGATTGATTTGATAGAAATAGATTAAGAGAACCATCAGTACAAGAGCAGACAGAACTAAATACGTATTCAGCGTATGAAAACTTTTGATAAATTTTAAAATAACCATTTTTCTCAATCACAAAAATATTATTAATCACTTTGCAATGTGCTGCACATTCTTTGAACAGTAGAATGAATTAGATTTTCTTTCAATATTTCAGTGATTGGATGACAGCATTTGTCCTAAAGCGTATTCCTTTGCTACCTAAAGTGTATTTCTTTATGCGTTCTCATTCATATTGTCTTATTTTTAGGCGTAGAAAGAAGTGCTTTAAATCATTAAAGCACTGGAAATAAGGATTTCTTTTAAGTCTTTGAAAATTATTCTTGCTCTAAATGCGCAAGAAAATGCTGGATGACTTTTGCAGTCTGATCTTCCAGTTGTGTTGCGTAAGCTAAATTATCCGCTCTTAACTGCGGAATAGACAGCCCTGCATGACGTATTTCACAGGTATGACCAATTAACCATTTTTCAAAGCTTTGTTCAGTAATTTCAAGATGGAACTGTAAGGCAAGAATATTGTTCCCTACAGAAAAGGCCTGATTTGGGTAAATGGCTGAACTGGCCAGTAAGGTGGCATTGCTTGGCAGGTCAAAAGTATCGCCGTGCCAGTGTAAAACCTCTACATTTTCGAGGGCTGCTAATGGATTATTTTCAACCGCTTTAATCTCTAACTGACTCCAGCCAATTTCCTTTTGGTGTCCTGCATAGACTTTTGCACCTAATGCATGTGCAATCAATTGTGCGCCTAAGCAAATGCCGATAGTTGGTTTATTGGTTTTGAGGCGTTGTTTAAGTCCAGCAATTTCATCTACGAGAAATGGATAGTCCTCAGTTTCATATACGCCAATAGGCCCACCTAATATCACTGTGAGTCCTTCATAATTCAGGGCAGGACTAAGATCATCGACACCAGCTTCAAAATAACGTACGCGAAAACCGAGCTGATAAAAGACATCTTCTAAAGAACCCAGATCTTCAAAAGCAAGGTGTTGAATAACATTGACTGTTTTCATAAAGGTGGACTTTGTCATTATCGCGTACCCATGATTAATATAGGAAAAATACCGCATCTTAAAGCATTTATACAGTCAATGTCTTAATCCTGACCTAAGTTGAATAAAGAAGAGCACGTTATTGTTTAAAAATCATTTTAAAATAGTAGCTTACGGTTTTGAGACTCTTCTAATACAGGGACGACATGCTCATCTTTGAGATCGACGCCGGAACGACCCAATTGTTTCGAGTTATGCATTAACGCCAATAAGCGTTGGGTTGCGATAGGAATACTTAAACCAGCAGGACGAATATTTGAAATACAGTTACGTTGTGAATCCAGACAATCACTATGGGCTTCCCATGTGTAATAAAGTCCCATACTGTCAGGAGAGCTTAGTCCAGGACGTTCTCCAATTAGCATAATGAGCATGCGCGCTTTAAAAATCTCAGCAATTTTATCGCCCAAGGCAACCCGACTACCTGTAGCGATTGCAATAGGTGCTACAGACCATTGTTGCTCTGCAAAGGGCTGAATAACTGCCTGAATAAAAGGGAGAGCATTTTCTTCAATGGCACGGGCCGATAGACCATCGCCAATCACGATACAGACATCATAGTGCTGTTGATCTGTTTTAATTTTCTGAAGTTGTTCAATAGAGTGGCTACAGAGTAGACGACCTAAATCAGGCCGCTTTAAATAAAGCTCTTTATGCTCAGCCTGACTTTTTACATGGATTGGATTGAATCCCTGTTGTTGTAGCTGCTCAGCCAGCAATTCGACATTTAAAGACTGGAAAACTGCATCTTTTGCTTGAGCATGGCTCAATTGAAAATCGAGCAATGCACGAGTCGGAATACTGCATCCTGCACGTCCAATCGCAATGCGGGCATCAGTAAACTGTTTTAGCGTTTCCCATTGATCTTGATGAGCCTGAGCAGGATATTGAATATCTTTAGAAAGTTTCATGTGCCTTCCTTAGTGCATAAACAGTTTGGAAAATTGAGCGGGCACTTGCTCTGCCCAATGAATATGATGCTGCTGTTGTCGTAGGATCCCTTGTTGTTCTAACCAGTGTGAAAATTCAGGTGCAGGTTTTAGTCCAAGTAGTTGACGCAGATAAAGCGCATCATGAAAAGAGGTGGTTTGATAATTCAACATGACATCATCTGAACCTGGAATTCCCATAATAAAATTAATGCCTGCTGTTCCAAATAAGGTTAACAGCACATCCATATCATTTTGATCAGCATCGGCATGATTGGTATAGCAAATATCACAACCCATCGGAACGCCAAGTAGTTTTCCACAAAAATGATCTTCTAAGCCTGCACGGATAATCTGTTTGCCATCGTAAAGATATTCGGGACCAATAAAGCCGACGACCGTATTCACCAGCAAAGGATTATATTTACGTGCAACGGCGTAAGCACGTGTCTCGATAGTCTGCTGATCAACACCATGATGTGCATTGCTGGACAGAGCACTGCCTTGACCCGTTTCAAAGTACATCACGTTATTTCCAATGCTGCCTCGATTTAAAGCCAACGTGGCTTCATAGCCTTCTTGCAACATGGCTAGAGAAATACCAAAGCCCTCATTGGCTTTCTGTGTACCAGCAATGGATTGAAACATCAGGTCAATCGGGACATTTCTTTCTGCCAGTTGGATACCTGAACTGATATGAGTCAGGACGCAAGACTGGGTAGGAATTTGATATTCCTGAATAACATGATCGATGAGTTTGAGCAGTTCAGATAAGTTATGCAGGTTGTCTGTTGCTGGATTAATACCGATGACAGCATCACCATTGCCATACATTAATCCATCCAGAATACTGGCAGAAATACCGAGTACATCATCTGTTGGATGATTGGGTTGCAGGCGCGTGGATAAATGACCTTTTAAACCAATGGTATTGCGAAACCGGGTAATCACTTCACATTTACTGGCAACATAAATCAAATCCTGATTGCGCATGATTTTACTGACAGCAGCGACCATTTCAGGTGTTAAACCAGCAGCAAGCTGTTGCAGTTTTTCTGTCGTTGCATCTTCACTTAAGAGCCAGTTCCTGAGATCACCTACAGTAAAATGTGCAACAGGTGCAAAGAGATCTGACCGGTGTTCATCCATAATCAGTCGGGTAATCTCATCCGTTTCATAGTCCACGACTGTTTCATTTAAAAAATTCTTAAGTGGTACTTCCGCAAGTGTCATTTGTGCAGCGACGCGTTCAGTGGCATCTTGTGCTGCAACCCCCGCCAACTGATCACCAGAGCGTAAAGGGGTGGCTTTAGCCATCAAGGTTTTCAAGTCGGCAAAATTGTATTGTTGTTGGGCCACGATTTGACGATAGCGCATTAGATTCTCCCTAATCTGATGATTTATTTCTGTTCATCGGCTTTAAGATGAGCAAATTCTTCCTCTGGGGTGCCTTGTATCAAATGATGGCGACTGTAAAACATGAAATAGCCAATAAAGAGCGCATAGATTGCTGCTGCTATGCACCAGACTTTAGGGTTGACTAGAAAGCCAGCAATCACAGCGATTGCAGCAAGTATCAAAGCAATGCTTGAAGTGAAAATGCCACCAGGCGTTTTATAAGGACGATGCATAAGTGGGCGGGATAGACGTAATTTGATATGTGAAAGCATCATCAATACATAGGAAATGGTTGCTCCAAATACAGCAATTAAAATCAGTAAATCACCTTCCTTAGTTAAAGACAGTACGAAACCGATAATGCCTGGAATAATAATGGCCAAATAAGGGGCTTTATTCTGATTGGTGAGTGAGAGTGATGTTGGCAAATAACCAGCACGGGATAAGGCAAAGATCTGTCTTGAATAGGCATAGATAATTGAGAAGAAGCTGGCGATCAGTCCTGCAAGTCCCACAAAGTTTACAAAGTTGGCGAGCCACGTACCTTGACCGTAAACTTTTACTAAGGCATCGACCAGTGGTGCGCCAGAGTGTTGCAATGAACTTGCACCAGCAGCTCCTGCACCCAAGAATAAAATCAGCATGGCAAAGGCTGTTAAAATCAACATGGAACCGATCAGGCCGCGAGGTAGTGACTTGGCTGGATCTTTGGCCTCTTCGGCGGCAAGAGGGACACCCTCAACAGCCAGAAAAAACCAGATTGCGTAGGGAACAGCTGCCCAAATTCCGAGATACCCGTGCGGTAGAAAAGCACTGGCGCCGCGTTGTTGACCCGCGGGAATATCAAACAGGTTCTGTAGACTAAAATGCGGGAACATGGCAACAATAAAAACAGTCAGTGCAATGGCTGCAACCAGTGTAATACCAAAGATAATTTTAAGTGCTTCTCCAGCGCCCTTAAGGTGAATACCCATAAAAATGAGATAGCATCCCAAATAGACTTGCCAGCCACCGATGCCAAATAGTGACTCACAATAAGCACCAATAAAGGTGGCGATTGCAGCAGGAGCAATTGCATATTCGATCAAAATTGCCGTACCTGTTAAATAGCCACCCAAAGGGCCAAATGCCGTACGGGCAAAACTATAGCCGCCACCTGCTGTTGGCAACATCGTCGCCATTTCCGACATGGAAAGGCATAAACATAAATACATAAAGGCGACAATCGTGGTCGCGACAAACATACCGCCCCAGCCACCTTGAGCGATACCGAAATTCCAGCCTGCAAAATCTCCAGAAATTACATAGGCCACACCCAGCCCGATGAGTAATAACCAGCCAACTGCACCTTGCTTGAGCTGTCTTTGGGCAAAATAATCCTCAGAAGAGGTTGGGGATGCTGACAATGCAGAAATGGGTTCTTGATTGTTCATACAAAGCTCCATGTATTCGTTTAATCAGCAAGATGCAAAAGCAATGCCGATTTGCACATCTTGTGCAAAACTCGATTGTGAATGTCTGTGTTTTAATCTGTTGTCATATCAATGAAAGGGAATTCTCTGTTTCAAAAGATGCTTGTTTAAGAAAAAGGGATTAATAAGTATGGGCAAGGTGACTTTTAGTTCCGCAGCGAGCGTAGGTCTTTAATAAGAAACCTATGCTCGCTGTTTTATGTGGATATGATGAATATCTCGCTTAGAAAAAGCCCATTGCTTTGGTTGAATAACTCACCAAAAGGTTTTTCGTTTGTTGATAATGATCAAGCATCATTCTGTGATTTTCTCGACCTACACCTGACTTTTTATAGCCGCCAAAAGCAGCATGGGCAGGATAAATGTGGTAGCAGTTTGTCCAGACGCGACCAGCTTCAATTGCACGGCCAGCACGATAGGCTGTATGGGTGGAGCGTGACCAGACACCAGCGCCTAAACCATACATGGTGTCGTTGGCGATCTGAATGGCTTCATCGAAATCCTTAAATGTCGTTACAGAGAGGACAGGGCCAAAAATTTCTTCCTGAAAGACCTGCATATTGTTATGGCCTTTAAAAATCGTTGGTTCGATGTAATAACCATTACCAACCTCTTTACGGTCATGACCACCTAGCAGTACTTCGGCACCTTCTTGTCGACCTGTATCAATACAACGTAAGATTTTTTGCTGCTGTTCCAATGACGCTTGAGCGCCCACCATTGTTTCTGTATCAAGCGGATGTCCAAGTTTAATGCGTTTCACCCGTTCGATGGCTTTTTCCATAAATCGATCAGCAATACTTTCCTGTATCAGCGCACGGGACGGGCAGGTACACACTTCGCCCTGATTTAGGGCAAACATGGCAAAACCTTCAAGGGTTTTATCCAGAAAATCGTCATCCTGATCCATCACATCAGCAAAGAACAGATTTGGTGATTTCCCACCGAGTTCCAAGGTGACTGGAATGATATTCTCAGTCGCATAACGCATGATCAGTTGCCCCACCTGTGTAGAACCTGTAAAAGCAATTTTGGCAATACGTGGATTGGTTGCCAGTGGTTGGCCCACCTCGGCGCCGTAGCCATTCACAATATTTAATACACCAGCTGGTAATAGATCCTGAATGAGTTCTGCAACCAGTAATATGCCAACAGGCGTTTGCTCAGCAGGTTTGATCACTACACAGTTACCTGCTGCTAAAGCAGGAGCCAGCTTCCATGCGGCCATGAGAATAGGGAAATTCCAGGGAATGATTTGCCCAACAACGCCTAGTGGTTCATGGAAATGGTAGGCAATGGTATCTTCGTCAATTTCAGAAATTCCACCTTCTTGAGCACGGATACAGCCAGCAAAATAACGGAAATGATCAATGGCTAAGGGGATATCTGCTGCAAGTGTTTCACGGACTGGTTTGCCATTGTCCCACGTTTCAGCAACAGCCAGCATTTCCAGATTGGCTTCCATGCGGTCTGCAATTTTCAGTAACAGATTTGAGCGGGTGGTTGGAGATGATTTATTCCATTCTTTTTTTGCTTTGTGAGCAGCATCAAGTGCCAGTTCAATATCTTCTGCACTTGAGCGTGGAATGCGAGTAAAACTTTTGCCATCGACAGGGGAAATATTGTCAAAGTACACTCCTTTGACTGGTGGTACCCATTGTCCACCAATAAAGTTTTCATATTGGGCTTTAAAGTGTATTTTGGAATCAGGTTGGTTAGGATCGATATAGCGCATAAACATATTCCTTTATGTGTGTAATTTTGAATAAAGTACCAAGTACGTTATTGAACAGAGCTTAAATAACCCTAGGTTGGGAAAAGGTTGGAATCGCCTGTGAATGAACAAGGAAATTACAAATGTTCACAAAAAAAGAGCTAATCCAGCAACGGATGCTGGTCGAGCAATGTCGTACACAAAGTGTTTTAAATCCGCAACATGCAGAGAAACTTGGACAAAGCATTGCAAGCTCTTGGGAGCGTTCAACTCAAGCCAATATACCGAAAGAGCGTGATGCTGCGCCTTTACAAGATCAAAGTGCTGAAAGTAAAAGTTCATTAATGCAGGCATTGGAATATTGCAAAGAAGATCTGAAGCATATTGCAGAACAATCGTCGATGGTGCTGGCAGTTGGTGATGCGGGAAGTACCATTATCTGGACGGCATCCAGTGCGCAAATGCGCAATGCTGCTGAACGGGTGCATTTTGTTGCAGGTGGGCAGTGGCAGGAAGAACTGGTTGGAACCAATGCACTGGCATTGTCTTTGAAAACACGTCAATCCAGTTGTGTGTTTTCTAATGAGCATTACATGGCTTCCGTACATGACTGGGTTTGTTATGCAGCCCCTGTGATTGATCCTCATTCCAAACAGATTTTAGGTGTAGTGGATTTATCAACGACCTGGAAAAATCATAATAGTTTAGGCCTGCTGGCTGTTGAACGTTGTGCCTCAATTATTCAAATGGCCATACAGGAGTTACAACAGCAATCGCTTTATTTACGTACTTTTTCTGCTCCTCAAGCCACATTGAATGGTAAAAATCTGATGCTGGCCCCTAGGCAGATTGAAATTATGACGATTTTAGCGTTATGTCCCCAAGGCATGAGCCTCGATCACTTACATCAAGCACTATATGGCGAGCGCAAAGTCAGTATTGGAACTTTAAAGGCTGAGATGTCCCATCTGAGAGAGCGATTAGGGAATGCCTTAGGTTCACGACCTTATCAGTTGAAAATTCCAGTTGAAGCGGATTTTCTGCAACTGGAGCAGGCACTGGATGCGGGGTATTTAAATACCGCTTTACAATGTTATACAGGCATTTTTCTAGCGAAAACCGAGAGTCCATTTTTGTGTACATGGCGTGACTGCATCGAATCGCGGTTGAGTCATGCTATTTTTCAGGCGCAGGAAAGTGATATTTTATTAAAGCATCTGGCATATAGCCCTGAAGCAATTGATGCTGTGGAAAGGTTGATGGAATTATTACCTATAGATCATCCCGCCAAGCAGATGCTCAAACGCTATCAACACGGTTGAGCATCGAAAGGTCATGGTGATTATTTGAGTTTTTCTGCCAGCCAGTCAAAAAGTCCTTGATAAACTTTTTCCCGTACGGGTGGGGCTGAAAGCACAAGATCATGTAAACCATTGTGAATCGCTAGCGTTTGTACATCACCTTTCATTTTTTTAGCATTATGAGTCATATCTTTTACATCCAAAATGACATCACTTTGCTGTGCATCAATACCCCATTTTCTTGGATTGTTGGATTGATGTGAGTGCATGATCAAGGTTGGAACACTTAAGGTCACACCTTGATGAATTTCTTTTTGTGCTTCATGAATCGCCGTCACAAAACTTAAATTCACAAATGGCATGGTTTTTGGTTTCCAGTCTAAATTGAAATCCCATTCCCCATAGAAATCCTTATGTAAGCTTGGGGTGTACCATTGATTGAGACCACTTGGGAACTTCGCTTTTGGTAGTCGTTTACCCACTTCACTGAGCAAGGGAATACCAAGTTTTTTCTCGATGGTACTTTTGTAGAAATCATAAAAAGGACTATTGGCCCAAACTGCTTTAATCAAACGGTGATCTGGATAATGTGCAGCATATAGTGTTGCAATCAAACCGCCCGTCGAATGTCCAGCCAGTACAACCTGTTGATGATTTTCTTGTCCAATAATTTCTAGTGCTTTACTAATTTCGGCATCGTATTCGCGTAAATCAAGCACGTAGTAGAATTTCTGATGGGGCAGTCTGGAACGGCCATATTTTCTTAGGTCGAGTGCATAAAAGTCATAACCATGCTGGTTAAATTGTTCTGCCATTTCTTTTTGGAAGAAATAATCTGCAAAACCATGAATGTATAAAACTGCTTTTTTTGTGGTTTGAGCGGCCTTCTTTCGTACCAAAGTGGCTACAACTTTTCCATCATAATCATCAGCGAAATTTAAGGTCAGTTGCTGATAATCTTCACCTAGTATATCTGGCTGATAAGTATAAAGATTTGAAGTAGTCATTTTTATAGATCAAGTCTGAATTCATTAATAAATACCTTAAATGAAAACATCTGGATGTCAACGTAAATATACGATCGCACCAGTTGAATTACTGATCGTCATTTGATGTTAGAGAGCAGATTGATGCTGGATTGCATTTTTATTTTTGCCAAAAAATCGTTAAGCTATGTGCTGTTGTTTTTGACTGAAGAAATTATGAAACAAGAGACTGCACTGAAGTTACTTAAAGCTGGGGAAAATGTTTTTTTGACGGGTTCAGCTGGTGCAGGAAAAACCTATACGCTTAATCAGTACATTCATTATTTAAAAGCACGCAAAGTTCCCGTTGCAATTACGGCATCGACTGGTATTGCGGCGACGCATATGAATGGGATGACAATTCATACTTGGGCAGGTATCGGTATTAAAGATAGCTTGAGTGATGATGATCTCAAGCGTATGAAAGAGCGTAAATATTTAAAAGAGCATTTGGAAAATGCCCAAGTCCTGATTATTGACGAGATTTCCATGTTGCATGCTAAGCAACTAAATCTGGTAAATCAGGTTTTAAAATACTTTAAAGAAAGTGATGAAGCCTTTGGTGGCATTCAAGTTATTGTGGCAGGGGATTTTTTCCAGTTACCGCCTGTGGGCAGAAAAGATGAAAACAATCGTGATAAATTCTGTTTTATGTCCGATGCTTGGGTGGAAGCCAAATTCCGCGTTTGCTATTTAACTGAACAACATCGTCAGGATGATGAGATTCTCAATCAAATTCTGAATGCGATTCGGGCGCAAAGTATTCAGGACAATCATATCTCGGCATTACACCAGTCACGTCAGCATGATATTGGTGAAACATTTACCCGTTTGTACACACATAATATGGATGTAGATAATATTAATTATCAGCATCTCAATGAAATTGACAATGAAAGCCATCAATTTAATGCAGTGCTGGATGGTAATGAAAAGTTAATTGAAACCCTGAAATCTTCAGTCCGTGCGCCAGAAGAGTTGACCCTGAAAAAACATGCCAAAGTGATGTTTGTAAAAAATAACTTTGATATGGGGTATATCAATGGCAGCTTGGGCGAAGTCATTGGCTTTGAAGAAGATGATAAGCAAGGCATTTTACCTAAAGTAAAACTGACCGATGGCACCACTTTTCTGGTTGAGCCAGAAACATGGTCAATCGAAAATGAAGCAGGTAAGGTGATTGCCAGTTATCAGCAGATTCCTTTACGTTTGGCTTGGGCCATTACCATTCATAAAAGTCAGGGCATGACACTGGAGGCGGCAGAAATCAATTTAAGCCATACCTTTGAGAAAGGTCAGGGCTATGTTGCTTTATCCCGATTAAAGTCACTGACGGGACTGAAATTACTAGGCTTTAATGAGCAGGCCTTAGAACTGGATAGCTTGGCTATTAAAGCAGATCGTCGTTTTCAGGAGTTATCGGCCGAAGCGGAAGTCAACTTTGAAAATATCGATCTCACCACCCAGCACAATGCCTTTATTCGTCATTGCGGCGGTACGCTCAACGCGACTGAAATTGCACGCAATGAGAAGAAAATTGCCAAAGGTGGCAAACAGAATTACGCTGCTGCGACTTTAGATGAAACTCGTGCTTTATTCGAAGGCGGTTATGAAATTGAAGACATTGCGCATGAGCGAGGTTTAACACCAGCTACGATTATCAACCATCTGGCACGACTTCATAAAGAACAGGGACTGGATATTTCGGTGGCTAATCCTGGTGAGGAAGTGGTTGAAGAAGTACGCAAGATTTATAAGCGTTTGCATAAACGTAAGAATCCAGAACATTTTACTGATGATGGTTCAATCAAATTGCGTCCCATCGTGGAAGCCACCAGCCCACGTATGGCCTACGATCAAGTCCGTTTAGCGTTGTTATTTATTGAATAGGAAAAATAAAAAATGCCTCATCTCGTTGCCAATTATTCAGCAAATCTCACTGAACTTGATCAGCAAACATTACTCAGCAGCGTCAATTCGGCATTGATTGAAACAGATCTGTTTAGCCCGAATGATGTGAAGTCTCGTATTTTTAAAGATGATGCTTTTCTGATTGGTATGGGCGAATCTCAAGATGCTTATATTCATCTAAAGCTGTATTTGCTGAGCGGTAGAACCGAGGTGCAAAAGCAGAATTTAGGCAAGGTCTTATTGGCAATACTTGAACAAAAAGCCTATCTGCCAGTAGAAAATCAATTGCCGCTACAACTTTGTGTCGAAGTGATTGATATGCCAAGTGAGTATTATTTTAAGGCAAGCGTTTAATTTTATCTGAATCAACTTCACTTGATTAGAGAGATGAAGTTGATTCGGTTTCGAATAAAATATATTCATTATCTGGCGATAATAAGCTCGCCGTGAGCTATGTTTTTATTTTCTCAGATGATTTTTCCTACAAGGAGAAAAGCCTGTGGGCGCGTAACATTAAAAATATAGACAAGTATGTATGCTGTTTATAAAATGCGCCAAATTTTATTAAATAATCTATAAAAAGATGCTGAATAATATCTTTCAAGCTTTAGAGACTTTAGGGCTGAGCGCGCAAAAACGTGCGATCCATGCTCAGTTCTCCAACTCATCTTTAAATGATCAAGTATTCTTACAATATATAGAAGGCACTCATCAGCTCAATCAGGGCATTGACCTTCAACTGGTCTGTCTTTCGACCAGTGCCGTCATTCCGTTAAAAAGCTTTATTGGCAGTCAGGTTGCGATTGATATTGTAACCGACAGAGCTGAACTGAATCGTATCTCAGGCATCGTGACCCAAGCCGATGTTGGTGCAAGCGATGGTTCACTCACCCTTTATAAACTTCGTGTGCAAGATCCAACTGCACTATGGAAGCATCGACGCAATAGCCGTGTTTTTATGGCGAAATCAGTCGTTGATGTGATCCAGACCATTTTTAAAGAATGGCAGTCAAAAAGTCCATTATTTGCAGCGAGTTTGACATTGGATATCAGTGGACTTAGCAAAGACTATGATGTCCGTCCTTTTATCATGCAGAGCAATGAAAGCGATGATGACTTTGTTACCCGTTTGATGCGGAGTGAAGGGATCAACTGGCTGATTGATGAAGCCAAGTTAAAAGTTGCTAGCTCAAGTGAGCAGATTCAAGCACAGAAACTCAGATTAATTGATGACAACACTCAATATAACGCTTTAAATCGCCGTAATATTCGTTTTCATCGCAGTAGCGCCACGGAAACTCAGGACAGCATCACTGCATTAGTCGCACAGCGTTCATTGCAACCCAATGCGGTACATGTACAACGTTGGCAAGCCGATGCTTTGGAACAGGAAGAAGGCGCTGGTAGCGTTCAGAGCAAGCATCATCATAGCGATCAACATGATAACCAACAGCTCGCATTGGAACAGGCATGGCACTTTTCACCCGCGTGGATTCAAGATCTGAATGGTGAAGATGGCACGACCAAAGCGGGCAATGCCCAGATCGAAAAACTGAATCAGAATTTGGGACAATACTACGACGCTCAAGCCAAGCAGTTTGTTGCAAGTTCTTCAGTTCGGGATACGCAGGTAGGTTACTGGTTCGAGTTGAATGAGCATCCTGAAATTGATCAGCATCAGGGTGCAGATAAAGAGTTTTTAATTACCTCAAAAAGCTTTTATAACCAGAACAATTTGCCTAAGGACTTGACGGATCAGGTTCAAACTTTGCTTCAACACAGTCAGTGGCATTTAAAAGGCTTAAGTGCTGAGCAGTCGTATGAGCGCCAAGCGAACCAGTTGACGCTACAACGCCGTAATATTGCATTGGTGCCAGAATATAATCCATTGCAACATCGACCAGCGGCACATCCACAACGCGCTAAAGTGGTCGGGCCGAGTGGTGATGAAATCCATGTTGATGAATGGGGACGGATTAAAGTCAGATTCTTGTTTACTCGAGCAGATGATCATAGCCATGATGGTGGCGCAGGTGCCAACAATAACGATACCGATTCTGCTTGGGTCGATGTGCTTACCCCGTGGGCGGGTGAAGGTTATGGCGCACGCTTTTTACCGCGTATTGGTGAAATTGTGGTGATTGACTTCTTTGATGGCAATATTGATCGTCCTTATGTCGTCGGACGGATTCATGAGGCACAACGTAGTCCGACCAAGTTTGACAATACAGGCAAGCTGCCTGATACCAAAAAACTTGCAGGGATTAAATCCAAAGAATACCAAGGTGAGGGCTTTAACCAGCTGCGCTTTGATGACACTACGGGACAGATCAGTACACAACTGCAAAGTAGTCATGCTGTCAGCCAACTGAATCTTGGTAAACTCAGCCATCCAAAAGACAAGGCTGAAAGTGAAGACCGTGGTGAAGGCTTTGAACTGAGGACTGATCAATGGGGAGCAGTGCGTGCGGGGCAAGGTCTGTTGCTGAGTACGCAGAAACAGGATCAGGCGCAAGGCGAGCATTTAGATGCACAGCCTGCCAAACAGCAGCTTGAGGGCAATCAAAGTAATGCCAAAGCATTAAGTGAAGTTGCCAAGAATCAGCAAACTGATGAGATTGAATCAGTTGAACAATTAAAAGAATTTGCAGAACAGATCGAAGAAAAAATTGCTAGATTTAATAAAGCCTTATTGCTACTGAGCTCACCTGCAGGAATTGGTCTGAGTACCAATGAAGATATTCATATTTCTGCGGATGGACAAATTAATCAGCTCGCGGGCGATAGTATTAATCTCAGCACACAAAAAAACCTGATTACGCATGCTCAAAACCGAATCAGTCTGTTTGCGGCACAGAATGGGATCAAGCAGGTTGCAGCGAAAGGAAAATTCGAAGCGCATGCACAGTCGGATGGTATGGATTTACTTGCCAAGCAAGGGATTCAAATTATTTCGACCGAAGATCGTATTGAAATTACTAGTCCAAAAGAGATCGTGATTACTGCGGCAGGCTCTCAAATTAAGCTCAATGGCTCAGGTATTTTTCCTGTTACAGGCGGTAAGTTTGAGGTGAAGGCAGGGCAGCATTTGTTTATGGGAGGGGCACAAGCAAATGCACAATTACCAGCTTTGCCTAAATTTGATAATAAAAATTGGATTGCTTTAGAGCATCTAGATGTAGATCGCCGACCATTTGCAAATTTGGGCTATAAAATCTTTTTTGAAAATAATCAGATTATTGAAGGGCGGTTAGATGAGCATGGTAAAGCTCATCATGACAATGTGCCCCAAAAGGCGATCAAGGTAGAATATGAGCAACAAACGAGAGAACCTGATAAGCCTTGGATGCCATTTAGTCAAGTCACTGAAAAATTGTCTGTGACCGCAATTCAGCAAGCTTCTGTTACACCTAGTATAAAAACTCAAACGGATGATCCCGACCATGGATAAGGAATTACAAAATGCTTTAGCATGGTTTTCGGCTGCTCCAAAGCGTTTAATTGATAGTGGTATGAAAAACCTTGAAGCAACTGCTGAATGGATTTGGGTCGTTTTACAAGGGGATTTCGCCGAAGAGCAAAGCACTGCACAAATTGCAGTAGGCACTGTGATTTCGATGATTCCTGTTGTTGATCAAATTTGCGATGTACGAGATATTTGTGCGAATTGTAAAAAAATTAAGGAAGATGATAGTAATACTTGGGCTTGGATTGGTCTTATTCTCACTTTAATTGGTTTGTTTCCTGTTCTAGGTTCATTATTTAAAGGCATATTCAAAGTCTTCTTTAGAATGATGCAAAAACGAATCGCTAAGCTGGTCGCTAAAGCAGGAGGTAAAATTGATTTTTACCAAGTTCTTAGCCCACAAATAGAGCTTGGAATTGCAGAAGTCAAAAAACATATTGCGAACCCCAAAGTTCAAAAAGTGCTGAAAAGCATGAAAATCACCAATATTTATAAAGAAATTGCGATCCAACTACGTACTGTAAAAGGGCAGCTTACCACCAAAAATCTATTCAGTGTTTTTGACCAGCGGATTCAAGATTTACAGGATTTACTTGGCTATGTAAATCGTTGGGGAGGGGCTGAAATGGTTGCGAAAACTAATGTTCTGATGCGGGAGATCAAAGAAGTACGCAGTAAAGCGGCAAAAATGGCGGATTTTATTACACCTGTACAGCATCTTTTAGAACGGATTGCCAGACGTTTTGAAGTAGAAGCGGATAATGCCTTTCGGGCTACTGTAGATCGAAATAATTTTACCCGAATGAATAAACCTGGTGAGCCTGCTGAAATAGTGTCAATTCAAACTAATAAGCCAGCTTGGGTGGATAAAACTAGAAGAATCCCTCATGGGAAAGAAGTAGCGGCTAATGTAGTGAATAAAAAAGGTTTTCCAGATCTTAACCCAACAGTTAAACCAGGGGAGCGTCATCCACTCGAGAATGCGTATGCCACCTTTGCTACTAAGAAAATTAAAGCAGTGACTATTCCAGAGGGTGAGGTACTGTATCGGGTAGTTGATCCCACTTCGGCAGATAATAGTATTTGCTGGATGCGAAAAGCAGAGTTTGATCAGTTGAAAAGTAAGGATGACTGGCGACGTAAATTTGCGGTATGGGCTAACTGGAATAGTAATGGGGAATATATTACTTATACTGTTCCTAAAGGTGGCTTAAATGTATGGGAGGGGCCAGCAGCTTCTCAGGAGCTTGAGAAATTAAAAGGTTATGTTTTGGAAGGAGGAGGCAAACAGATTGTACTTGATCCGAAACAACTGAATCCCGCTTATGTTAGCCAGCGTATGCCGACCAATTGGGGCTATGATAGTGGTTTAAAAACTGGACAAGGAGCCAATTTAGTTGGTATCCCAACACTAACCAATAACTGGAGATAATTGTGAGCTATCCAACGCCATTAATTGCACATGATATTTATGTGATGGAACAGTTTCTAAAGCCCGAACGGATAAAAATGATTCGGGATATCTGGCAGGAGATGCTGGATTATCTGGAAAGCTTATTGGATCGTTTTATGAATGATCTTCCCCCAGACTATCGTAACCGTAGTTTACCCGAACAACCTGATATTGTTTGGGGAGAACGGGTTATTCCCAATTTTAGAAGTACAATGGAATGGTTGAATGAAAGCTATATTCAACGGTTAAACAATGATTTTGACTGTTATATAGGTTTTTCTTTAGGTGCAAGTACAAATGGACAACGAGAGTTTAGTGTAGACTGGATGGATGAGGTTGAACCCGAAGCCGCTGCAAAGTATCAACATCTCTTATTTAAGGCGGCTCGTCTTGCTGAAGCGATTGAGCATACGATTCAACAATGGTCACCTGGAGACTTAACTCATTATTTTTCTCGAATAGGCTCACATAATAGTTCATTTACTTATGATCCAGTAATCCCACCTCCGTTGAGTTATCCTGTTTATCGCTTGAATGAAAATATAAAAGTAAAAACGGATGAAAAAATTCCTCAAACAGGATTTTACTTACCTAACTTACCAGATAGTTTTCCTCTTTTTATGTGGGTTTCAAATAATGACGTATGGGAGTTGGCTGGTGAGACCCGTATACCAGAAAATGATCCAGAATATCCTGGCTCACGAATTTTGACCCCATGTACTTGGACTTTGATTGAACGTGTGGCTGATACAGGCAATGAATATGAACATGTGACGGTGTTTAATGTTCTTGCAGGTCAAATAGCTACACATTCGGGCTATTGGTTTACAGTCGCCAAAGAAAATTCACGTCAATATTTTAAGCAAGGTGAAATTTTACCTGAGATCAAATCTGACTGGGGTGAAGTGTATTGGCAGTTTGATGGTGATGAGTAACTTGTGCTAAGAAGCTGTCCTAAATTAACTCGTTTTCAAAAGCAATCAATTGCTTTGTTATATTATTTTACTTCACGGCCTTATCTGGAAATGTTGCTGACCAAACTGGAAGATTTGATTCAGTATACTGGTGGTGTAATTGATTTGGCTGATCAGCAGTATCGTGACCGTGTTCTATTGCAAGAAGGTTGGGGAATGGGTGATACCTCAGCCAATTGGAGTACCTATGCTTACCCATCTTTACTCGATTTTAGAATAGGGTTAATTAGAATAATTGAAGAAACAAAATTAGATGAATATGGTTGGACACCTGCATATAATACAGCACGTATGTTGGGTGAGTTTCGACCTAATTGGATGTCAGAAGAAGAAGCTGATTTTAAAATGCGCTTTGATGAATTATATAGATTATGTAGTTATTATGATTCTTGTGTTAAGCCTCCAAGATCATGGACTTTATATAGTTTATTTGAAGTAATTAAAGAGCTTGGAGTTTTTGATCATAAAGTCCCAAAGCTAAGAGTTCATACAGATATACGTATAAATAGTGAGGAATCTATTTATAGGACAGGCGTATATATCCCTGTAGGCGATCAATTGGGTACACCACAATTTGCTTGGACTTACCGTGATGAAAATGGTTTTGAGGGTGGGCAATTGGAAGAATGTGAAACATTAAATGCTTTAGGTAAGCAGTTATTTTCTAAGTTTAATGAATATACAGCATGGACTCCATCTGAAGAACTAAGAACATTCGCAATTGAAAATATTAAAAAGAAGAAAATAGATGACGATTTTGGTTATGTAAAGTTTGATTATGACACCCAATTAAGATTAGCCCCAGAGTTGATTGCAAGAAATGCATTTACTGGCTTTGACTGTAGTTGGTACTTTGTTGAATTGGTTGATGGTGAGTTTGAAGATATTGGGGTTGAGGATGTAGATATGTTTGCTACACCTGATTTAAAAGTTATAGGTGGAGAATTATGTCCAAGAACAGGTTATTGGATTTTATCTAGCCAAAAGGAGAAGCGTTTGTATTTTACTAAGGGAACATTAATTCCCAAATATAATAAAGACTGGGGTGAAGAATATTGGATTTTTGATGGTGAAGAATAATTAATATGCCCTTCGGGGCATTTAAAATTTTGAGATTTATATAATTTAAATGATTGATCAACAGAAATTAGAGCTATTCCCAAGAGAAATCTATTTATTAGAGCAATTTCTTTCTTATGACTATTATTATGAAACGGTAAAGTTATGGGAGGAACAAATCAAATATGCTGAAGAACTGTTAGATAAATATAGTGCTCATTTAGCACCCGATCATCGTGCTCAGCACCCATCTCATCAAGCCGATTATGTCTGGGGAACAATCGTATTACCAAATTTTAAGAGTACACTACATCATTTAATAGATGGTCTTGAAGACTTACAACATGGTTTTTTACCAATATTAAGGAGAATGAGCAGTATAAAAAATGATTTGATTGCTCAAGGGAGAGATTATCCCTATGATTGGATGGAACAAGTAGAGAAAGGTGCAGTTGCTGAGTATAAGGCTAAGCAAGATATTGTTTTTATAAGAGCAAATAATACTTTTATTGCAAGTGACTATTATGACTCGCAATGGGACTATAAAGATCTATTAAAAAATGATGTATATAAAAGAGATGTGGGTATAGAGTATCCTCCAATATTACCTAAATATTATTTAAATCCTAATATAAGTGTAAAAACAGATGAGCCAATTATGGTGACAGGTTTTTATCGTTCTACTGAACCATATTCAGCGTGCAAGTTTCTGATGCATGAAACAAAAATGTCTGCCAAGCATCCTGAAGACTGGAAATTAGCTCCAGAAGTTCAGTGTTTTAAAACCAATCCAGACCTTTTTACGGCACCAAATACAATTGAGAATTCAGAAGAAGTAGAAACGACATGGATACTGGTGGAAAAAGTAGTTGAGGATGGTGGCAGTAGTTCGGTATTTAATGAAGAAAGAATATCTCAAAAAGGTGGAGACGAGGTAAAGAAAGCAGGTTGTTGGTCAACTCCTGCATAACCTGATACAAGACGTTATTTCACCCAAGGTGAAATATTGCCAACGCTTCCAGAAGCAGATTGGAGTGAGGTGTATTGGCAGTTTGATAGCGGAGAATAATCTTTCCTATAAAGAAAACGCACTATGCAGTGCGTTTTATCCCGTACATATGTTGCCTTAAACAACCTCAATATCAACATATTGCTGGATTAAATTATCATCAAGCATATGCAGATAATCCAAAAATGCGACATTAAAACTACCGACAGTTTGTGCATGCTCAAATGCCAGTTTACCCGCTATGGCAAAATGAATATGAGCAGCCAGCGCTGCAATCGTAGCTGGAGCAACTGCATGATAGGCCGCGGTTAAAGCACCTAAAGCACATCCCGTTGCGGTAATTTTAGGCTGTAAATGACAACCCCCATTGACCTGAATCACGGCATTTAACGGCTTGGAAATGATGAAGTCAGATTCACCAGAAATCGCCACACACTCAGTATATTTCAATAAACTTTTAGCTTGCGCATAAACATCCTGACTATTCAAGGTGCTGTCTACACCTTTAGACTGAATGTTGTTACCAGCCAGTGTACTGATTTCTGAAGCATTGCCACGAATAATGCTTGGATGAAATTGCAGAAGCTGATCAACTGTTTCACTACGCCATTTCAAAACAGTGCCATAACCTACTGGATCAAGCACCCAAGGCACCTGATGCTGCTGTGCCGTTTTCGCTGAAATTAACATAGCTTGGGTTTGTTCAGTGGTTGGTGTACCGATATTCAGACTGAGTGCAGCACTAATTTTTGTGAAATCTTCTGCTTCAAAAGGGTTATCGATCATAGCAGGTGAAGCACCCGCAGCCAGTAAAATGTTGGCAACATAATTATTGGCAACGCTGTTGGTCATGCATTGCACTAAAGGGGCTTGTTGTTGTAAAGCACGCCAAGCTTCAATGACTTGATCAATCAATTGTTGTTTTTGTGACATAACACATCCTTCATACAGGTTTGAATCTGGGAGTTAACGTGTGAAATAGTGATCTTGATGCTTACATTTACGACAGATTAATGAGACATAATCTTGGGCATCATAATCTACGATCAGGTCATTGGAACCACAATACATACAACGTTTCACTGAATAAAAATTTAAACGTGGCTCGATTTTTCGCCATGATTTCCAGACGGGCTGGATAAAAATACTTTCGTCATAGCCCAAAAATTTAAATAATAATACTTCACTCATTTTACTGAATGGAATGGTGTAGGGGCGTGGTAAGGTTGTGGTTTCCCAGCGTTCATTCAATGCCCGTTCACGATATTGTTCCAATGTCTTTTTCAGCAAATTGGTATTGATAAATTTATCATTTCTTGGCTGTAAGGCTTTTTGTTTATGCAGATATTCCAAAGCAGTTTGAATCAAATAGAAAATTTGTCCGACCGCAAGTCCTTCCATGAGGCGATAACAGAATGCCTGAAAAGGACGGTTTCCTGCAATTTGAATGCCCCAGGTCCGGCAATAGAACTGCATAAACTGTACGATTTCTTGGTACAGCACCAAATACAGCGCATCTTTTACTTCATCTGTGCTTTTAAAGGGAATTCCTAAACTCAGATTTTCATAAAACCATTGGCGTAATTGTTGAGTAATGCTGAATAGACTTGGATCTGCGTATCCATCGAGTCGAATATTTAAATAAAAATGTTCGGTTTCGATATTGCTGTCTTGCGACTTTAATACCCCAAGTTTCAGCAGCTCTTGGACGAGTTGATGTTGAAATAAGTAGTTAGGGGTAAAGTCGTGATATTTAATATTTTGCCAATGAATCAGCTCATCGTGTTGTACGTCTTCACGAGCATATCGATCTAACAAGCTCAGCAAAAATAGCTTATGCAAGAAGCTCAGTTGATTGAGGCTATAGACCACTTCATCTTTGATTTTATTTTTACGTTGTTCTTGCAAAATGGTTTGTTGGGTCTGTTTTTTACGACTAGCGGTACATTGCGCACAATGACAATTCAGTTTGCTATCGCTTTTAAATACCCGATGCTGGCAATGACTACATTCATGGAACTGGAATTCTTGTGAGTATTGTTCAGCTTCTATCCAGTTCATCGACGCTTGGCATAGAGGGCAATGGCTACTTTCATCTAACTGTTTTTGTAGAATCTGTAAATCCATTGATGTGAAACCTATGACCATTAAAAAGGGAATTATACATGCTCCATTGCTAGAGTGATGCAAAGTTTATAAACAGTTAAAATGTCGTATTCAAATCAGGGCGAAAAATCTGAGTTTTTATTCTGGCTAAAGTGGACGGATGCTAAGGGTCATTCATCGCTATTGCGTGAATAGGAGCCCAACAGACTGTGCCAAGCCATAATCACTAATTATAAAATATGTGAATTGCTTAAAATTTTCTTTTATTTTAATGAATTAAATAGTGCTGGGTTGTGTTGACTGTTTGTAAATGATCGCATAAAAATGAAGTTATAGATGGATCTATTTTGCATTACGGAGATTATTATGCAAAAAAATACACTCATGAAAGGACTCATGGGAAGTTGCTTGGCTGTATTCGCCAGCATGAGCTTTGCCGCAACACCAGAAGGTTTTTGGAAAAGTATTGATGACCGTACTGGGGAGCAACTTTCAATCGTTGAAATCAAGAAGAAAGCAGACAATACTTATACGGGAACGATTGTATATCGTTATCCAGTACCCGGTGGTACGGTATTAACCCATTGTGTGAAATGTCCTGAACCGTTTAAGAATAAACCTATTCTGGGACTGCAAATTGCATGGGGATTGAAGGAAGATCCGAAAAACCCAAATCAATTTATTGATGGTCGGGTGCTAGAGCCAAAAAGCGGCAATATTTATAAAGGAAAAGCACAACTTAGTGCGGATGGTAAGCGTCTGCGTATGCGTGGATATATGGGTGTTTCTGCGCTGGGACGCACACAAGTCTGGCTTCGCACCGATAGCGCCAACCCGTAACCGAGCTTGATTTTTTAGAAAGCCTAAACAACTACTTTGGGCTTTTTTATTTGTCTAAAGAGTATTGATTCTCCTATGAAATTAATGCATCAAATCCGTTATTTCTTATACAAATGAACTCTGGCGTACAGTGTAACTTTATGAAAATTGTGATAATTTTCGTGCTTTAAACCTATCTCTTTGAATAGGTTGTTTTTTTAGACGGGGTGAATATGCTAAATCGTATGCTCATGAAAGGAATCATGGGACTCACATTTGCTTGCGCGAGCGCAGCATCATTTTCAGCTTCAATTGAAGGTTACTGGAAAAGTATCGAAGAACGTACGGGAGAACAACTCTCTATTGTCGAAATCCGTAAAGGAAATGACGGACGTTATCATGGGAAAATTATTTATCGTTATCCAAATTCGCATGGAATTGCGCTAACAAACTGTACCAAATGTCCGGCACCGAATACCAATAAACCGATTCTGGGATTGGAAATTCTCTCTGGTTTTAGAGAAGATCCAAATAAACCCGATTCTTATATAGATGGGCGTGTATTAGAGCCAACTTCTGGTCGTGTCTATAAAGGCAAAGGTGTGGTCACTGGCGAAGGAAAACGTTTACGTATGCGTGGTTATATGGGCGTTTCCGCACTGGGACGTACTGTGGTCTGGCTTCGTACAGATAGCGCTACGCCTTAAATGTGATAAAAAAACCTCGAATCGATTTTCGAGGTTTTTTTTTATGGTTAAAGTGAATGGCTAAACAGGGCATGGTAAGTTCTCGTCCTCCTGTCCAATTTTTTTAGCGGCAATCAATGCCTGTACTTTTTTACTTGGCAGCTTTTCTTTGCCAAGCGCATCATAAGTATTCACAATATTGGTGACTTCTAGTGTAGTCAGCTCGATTCCTTCTGCTGTTAAAAAAACGGAAATGACATGATGATCCACACCTGCTTTTGCGAGATCATGGATCGCCTTGATATTTTCTAAACGATAAAGATGTGCTTTTAATTCCATCGTCATAGCCCTCTCTTATTTTATTTACCTACATTGACATAATTGGTTAAGCAATAACCGTGCACAAAATGTAAAACTCAGCCAAAAAATGTAAGTTAGGCGATATAAGGCAATGGGTTCTGTAGTTTTTATTTAAGAATAGAAAACTGTGTTGTAATTCTGTCTAAACGTCCATGTTCTGTACGCATTCAATTTGAAAAGCGCAAGATTAAGCCCAATAAAACTGTTAAAACCCATGTATGCGTCTAAAGACAGGTTGCTTAAGTTGGCGTATGATCGATTGATCAAGAAGTCTTGCCAACAAGACCATCTAAACGACATGATGAAAGATAAGGAATACTGATGAATATTGCGGCACAGCCTCCTGTACAAGCAGATCAAACCATTTATTTAAAAGATTATCAAAAGCCAGCTTTTTTAGTTGAATCGATCAACCTGGATATTCAGGTTTATGATGAGCATACTCTTGTGGACTCAACATTGGTGATGAAGCGCCAGACCGCAGGTGATTTAATCCTGTTGGGTCGTGATCTTGAATTAAAATCTATCCAATTAAATGGTCAGTTGCTCAATCCAGATCAGTATCGTTTAGACAGTGAGCAGTTGGTGATCACCGATGCACCAGATGAGGTCATTATTCAAACTCAGGTCGTGATTCACCCCGAATCAAATACCCAGCTTGAAGGTCTGTATCAGGCAGGTGACTTGTTCGTGACCCAAAATGAACCTGAAGGTTTCCGTAAAATTACCTTCTATCCAGATCGCCCAGATGTGCTCGCTGAATTTACCACCCGTGTAGAAGCCGATAAGAAATATCCAGTATTGCTCGCAAACGGGAACTTATTGGAAACAGGCGATGCAGGTAATGGCCGTCACTTTGCGATCTGGCAAGATCCAACCAAAAAACCAAGCTATTTATTCGCTTGCGTGATTGGTGATCTGGCCGTATTGAAAGATCGTTACACTACTTCTGAAGGCCGAGATGTGGCATTAGAAATCTATGCGATTGAAAAAGATATTCCGAAATGTCACATCGCAATGGAAGCTTTAAAGCATTCAATGCGTTGGGACGAAGAACACTATGGCCGTCCTTACGATCTCGATAACTACATGATCGTTGCGGTAAGTCAGTTCAACATGGGCGCAATGGAAAATAAAGGTTTAAATATCTTTAATACCTCATGTGTGTTGGCTGATGAAGAATACACCACGGATGCTGCGATTATGCGGGTTCAGTCGGTCATTGCTCATGAATATTTCCATAATTGGACAGGTAACCGAATTACTTGTCGTGACTGGTTCCAACTTTGCTTAAAAGAAGGCTTAACTGTTTTCCGTGATCAGTCTTTCTCTGAGGATTTGCAATCTGCTGCGGTACAACGTATTGACGACGTAGCCGTATTAAAATCGCATCAGTTTCCAGAAGATGCGGGTCCATTGTCACATCCGCCACGCCCAGACCATTTCGTCGAAATTAACAACTTCTACACGGCGACCGTGTATGAAAAAGGTGCGGAAATTAACCGCATGATGGCGACATTACTCGGTAAAGAAAAATACCGTAAAGGCACAGATGAATACTTCCGCCGTCATGACGGACAAGCAGTTACGGTTGAAGATTGGGTGGCTGCATTGAGCGCAGGTTCAGGCGTAGATCTCTCTAACTTCCTGACGTGGTATAACCAGCCAGGTACGCCAAAGCTAGAAGCCAAAGGTGAGTATGATGCGGCTGCGCAAACTTATCGTCTCAGCTTAAAACAAAGTCTAAAAGCGCATCCTAAATATCCAGACCTGAAGGCAGTGCCGATTCCTGTGGCTTTGGCGTTATTTAATGCCCAGACAGGTGAGCAATACACCTTGCACAGTGCTGATCTGTTTGTTAATGATGTTAAAGATGGCGTGTATTTATTTGATCAGAATCAAGCCACCATTGAATTTACTGGTGTGACTGAACAACCTGTCGCATCATTATTGCGTAATTTCTCTGCGCCTGTGAATTTGGTATTTGATTATTCTGATGAAGATCTTGCCTTCCTGATTCAGCATGAAACCAATGGTTTTAACCAGTGGCAAGCCACACAAACTTTATTGGAACGGATTTTATTAGCAGATCACAAAGCCGATATTTATATTCAGGCCATTCAAAACACCTTACCAGAGCTTGTGAATAAGGATCCTTTATTGGCATCACGTTTATTTGATGTGCCTAGCGAGAATTATTTAGGTAGCCGTATTGATCAGGACTACGAACCTGAGCTGGTGTTGGAAAAGCGCGAAGCAGTGTTGAATCGTTTAGCACGCGAATTGGGTTCATTCTGGAAAGACACTTATCTGGCCTTAGATCCGGCATTGCAAAAAGAGTTTTCTTTGGCAATGGGAGTACGTGCGCTCAAGAATATCATGTTAAATATGCTGGCGCGTCAGGGGGATGATGCGGTATTTGAGCTGGCTTATGTGCAATACCAAAATACGGGCAACATGTCTGAACGTTTAGGCGCATTACGTGTTTTGGTGTGGAATGATGCACCACAGGCGCAAGCTGCATTAGCGGATTTCTATAACCGTTTTAAAGATGAAGCCTTGTCTTTGGATCAATGGTTTACCATTCAGGCATCTAATCCAAATGCGACAGCTGAAACCATTGAATATCTCACCAAGCATGTGGACTATGATCTTGGTACACCAAACCGTATCCGTTCGGTCAGCGGTGGTCTGGCAGCCAATCCTGTGAATACGTGGAGCTTTGGTGTTGATCATTTCATTGAGTTGGCAGCTTATCTGGATGAGAAAAATCCAATCTTAGGCTCGCGTTTACTGCAAGTGCTTTCTCGCTGGTACACTTTGGCTGAACCGCAACGCACTCAAGTTCAGCAAGCGCTTAAAGCATTGCAACCGAAAGTAAAATCTAAAAATGTAGCTGAGACATTAAATAGCTTGTTAAGTATTTAATTCAAGCGTCAAATACATTGAGAAAAGGGATGTCGTCAGGCATCCTTTTTTATTTGACAATAATAATTGTCATAAATAGTATGGAAACGATTCGAATGCAATGGATGACTGCAATGGAAATAAAAACAATCACATTACCGACACGTCAAATCGAAGTAGAAGTTTATGCGCCAGTACAGGCTCCGGAAAAAGCGCCTGCGATTTTATTATTACACGAGTTATTTGGTATCCTGGACGTGTATCGGGAAGATGCTCAAGACTTGGCAGAACGTGGCTATCTGGTTTATGTGCCTAATCTGTTTAGTGGCGGTGCAGTTAAATATTGTATTCGCGCAATGGTGAGCAAAGCAGGGCGCAGTAACGCAGCGGATAGCGAGGTCAATCAGGAAATCCATGTATTGCTGGATGCACTCAAAGCAGATCCGCGTTCAAATGGTCGTTTAGGTATGTTAGGACAATGCTTAACAGGTGGCTATGTGATCCAGATGGCGAAGCGTGACGATATGCTGGCACCTGTGGTTTATCATCATTCTTTAGGTATCGAAGGAGCAGGGATTCCGAAAAAAGAATCTCTGGATGAGGTTCGTATTTTACAGGGGCACTGGTCGAATGTAGATCCATTTTGTCCAGCAACCAAGCGTAAGCAACTGATCCAGCAATTGGGAGATCGGGTCGAGGCCTATACTTATAATATGCCGCATGGTTTTCGTAGCGTCAGTCGTGGATTGCCTGAAGCCAAAGTGGTCTGGCAACGTACGCTTGACTTTTTTGATCGGGAATTAAAACAAAACATAATATAAATCATTGGAACAACAGGTTATTATTGATAAATATTAACTTTTAGAAATAAAAAAGTGAGGGGAAAATGTCTGATAAATACGAGTATGCAGGTTTCTGGATCCGTGTTGGCGCAGCAATTATTGATTCAATTATCGTGATTGTGGCGATGATTCCACTAACCATGATTTTTGGTGGTGGAGAAACTACGGTGGCTTCTGATGGATTTTCATCATTCCAGTTCATGTCGACCTCTGATTGGATCTGGCAAATCATCACCGCCGTCTTTTATATTTTCTGCTGGATTAAATTTGCAGGTACACCGGGTAAGCGTTTATTGCGTTTAAAAGTGCTGGATGAAAAAACGGGTGAAAATGTAACTGTCGGGCAAGGAATTATTCGCTACATCGGCTATATTCCTGCAACATTGGTATTTTTCATTGGTTTAATCTGGGTCGCTTTCGATGCCAAGAAACAGGGCTGGCACGACAAAATGGCAAAAACAGTTGTGGTAAGAGAGCTTTAATTTAGACCGAAATTTTATCATGTAATAAAAAATTCATACGATAGGACTTGTGAATCAATTTGCATGTCCTATAATGCCCTTGAATTTATTCACGGAGATCCTAAATGGGTAGTTGTTCGAGGTTCGGGTTTAATCATCGATTAAATCAAAGCGAATACTGAACAAGATAGCCTGTTAGGTTGGCTATCTTGCAATGAGATAGCTTTGATATAAATTTTTTAACCCTTCTATAAAATTTTGCTGTATTCACAAAATTTATTGTATTGACTGCAACCTGTTTAGTTTCTCACCTAAAATGGGGAGAAGCCTATGTTCTTTCACGCTTCCATTCAATGGATTGCTGTTGTTCATGTATTTATTTTATCTGGTTTATTGCTGGCACAAAAAAGTAAGGCTGGCCCGCTGATCAATACCGATGATGTTTCGATTACGACAGCAAAGCATTGTCAGCTGGAAAGTACCTATACGCGTAATAAAGATGGCAGTTGGGGCTATCAAGTCGTGCCTGCCTGTAATCTCAATGAAAATTTAGAAATATCTTTAGGTTATCATTCGAGTAAAGATATTGATCAGATTCATGGATTTTCAGCTCAGGCCAAAACCATATTAAAACCGATGGAAAATGATTGGGCGGTTGGTTCTAGTTTGTTGCTCTCACGTGATGATGTTTCGCATCATGGTGGCAAGCTGGACTGGTTTTTCAATGTACCGGTGAGTTTTGAATTTTTAGATCAACGTTTAGCTATAGATACCAATATTGGTTATCAACATGCAGATGAGCAACTTGTTCGTTGGGGCGTGGCTTCAACCTATAATGTAACGGATCGGGTGGGGCTAATTCTTGAAACCTACAATCAGGATCGTCAGGCACCGTTTTTTCAGACCGCAGTGCAGTACAGTATTATTCCCAATGTGTTAAGTCTGGAAGCATCATTTGGTGATCGCTTACATGCAGAGAAACAGCATTGGTTTGGCTTGGGATTGAGTTTTACACCGTCATCATAATTGCAGTATTTCACATTATCCTTCATTAAAAACCATTGATAATAAAGAGGTGAAACATGCAATTAAAATTTCTGGAACATACCGATTTTTCTAATATTCTGGATACTTTAATCAGTCTTTCTGTGGCATTTATTTTAGGTGCCCTGATCGGTTTTGAACGTCAGTATCGGCAGCGTACAGCAGGGCTACGAACCAATGTTTTAGTTGCCGTCGGTGCTGCCATCTTTGTGGATATTGCGATTAATTTGACGGGTGCCGATGGTGCGGTTCGGGTAATTGCCTATGTGGTTTCGGGTATTGGTTTCTTGGGCGCAGGTGTGATTATGCGTCAGGAAGGTAATATTCATGGTCTCAATACCGCGGCGACCTTGTGGTGCTCGGCAGCAGTCGGAGCATCCGCTGGGGCAGATCTGGTGATTGAAGCGATATTGGCAACCTTATTTATTTTAGCGGCAAATACATTGCTGCGACCTATCGTACATGCTATTGACCGCCGTCCGCTGGATGATGATACTGAGGTCATGCATGTGATTTATATTATTTGTGATCGTAGTCACAGCAAAGCCGTCATGGATGAGCTGAATTTGACCTTGAAGCATCATAATTATCCTGCCAAAGATATTGATGTCACGCCTTTTGGTGAGAAGGAAGTGGAAATTGAAGTTACGCTCATTGCCACCTCAATTGAAGCGGAAGAAGCTCAACATATCATTAACCACCTCAATGCCATGCCTCAGGTTCGTCAGGCATTCTGGGACAAAAATACAATAAATTAAGTTTAGGAAAATCGTTTCCTAAATGATTGAATTGGGATGCATTGTCCTAAAAATGATATATATGGCCTTAATTGTTTCACCTAAAATGAAACCAGCATGATAACAATGAGAACAGTATGAGTTCAGAAGCACATTCAATCAGTTTAATTGCACCAGTGGTTTTGCTGGCTGCGGCTGTGGTTGCCGTCCCGATTTTTAAACGCATCGGATTAGGTTCGGTATTGGGATATTTGATTGCAGGATTGATTATTGGCCCATTCGGGTTTGCATTTTTTCACGATTCGGCCTCGATTTTACATATTGCCGAATTGGGTATTGTGATGTACCTATTTGTGATCGGGCTGGAAATGCAGCCTTCCCATCTCTGGAGTTTAAGGCGGGAAATTTTTGGCTTGGGCACCTTGCAGATCGTGGCGTGTGGTCTGGCTTTAACTGGTGTCGGTCTGCTGTTTGGTTTTAGCTGGCAGGTGGCTTTTATTGGTGCTGCCGGATTTGTACTGACTTCGACTGCCATTGTGATGCAATTATTGGGGGATCGGGGCGATATTACCCAACCACATGGTCAGAAGATTGTCGCCATTTTATTATTTGAAGATTTATTGATTGTTCCATTACTTGCAATTGTTGCCTTTATGGCGCCGAATCATGTGGTCGAAAGTACTTCTACGCGTCTTGAAAGTATCGGCATTGGTTTAATTGCAATCGCGGGTCTGATTGCTGCGGGTTATTGGCTATTAAATCCTTTGTTCAGGTTGCTTGCTGCTGCAAAAGCACGTGAAGTGATGACTGCCGCTGCACTTCTGGTGGTTTTAGGCGCTGCATTGTTGATGCAAGTGAGTGGACTATCTATGGCGATGGGGGCGTTCCTCGCAGGCGTATTATTATCAGAATCAACCTTTAGACATCAGATTGAAGCCGATATTGAGCCTTTCCGTGGATTATTACTGGGCTTGTTCTTCCTCGGCGTTGGGATGTCTCTCGATTTATCTGTGGTTGCACAAAACTGGCAACTGATCATCAGTGGTGTTCTCGCCATGATGTTTGCTAAGGCGCTCATGATTTATATCGTTGCGCGTGTAACCAAAAGCCCGCATACCGAAGCTTTAGATCGCGCGTTGCTGATGGCACAAGGGGGAGAATTTGCGTTTGTTCTCTTTGCAGCAGCAGTCAGTGCCCAAGTAATTGATAACACGGTTAAGTCTAATTTGACCGCGATTGTCGTGCTTTCTATGGTGCTGACCCCGATTGTGGGAATTCTCTTTAAACGTTTCACTGAAACCAAAGACTCGATTAATCTGGACAATGTCACTGTTGCTGAAGGCTTGAGTGGCAGTATTTTAATGATTGGCTTTGGTCGTTTTGGTCAGGTTACCAGTCAGTTGTTACTGGCACGTGGTGTTGATGTGACTATTATTGATAATGATATCGACATGATTCAAAACGCAGAGAAATTTGGTTTTAAAATTTATTATGGTGATGGCTGCCGTCTGGATATTCTGCATGCATCTGGAGCTGCGACAGCACAAGCCATTGTTGTCTGCGTGGATAGTAAGGAAACCACCAACCGTATTGTCGAACTAGTGACCCATGAATTCCCACTCGCCAAGCTGCTGGTTCGTTCTTATGACCGTGAACATTCACTCTATCTCGTGAAACAGAAAGTGGATTATATGATTCGCGAAACCTTTGAATCTGCAATCAAGTTTGGTGGCGTGATTCTGCAAGAGTTAGGGGTTGAGCAAGATGAAGTGCAACGCATTACTGATGAAATTCGTGACCGTGATGAAGAACGTTTTGAAACTGAAATTGCCGCAGATGATGTGTATGCAGGCGTGGGTTTACAATATACCCATACGCACCCACGGCCAACAGCACCATTGATTCGCCCTAAACAGACAGGACGTATTTTAAATGAAGAAGAAACGCAAAAAGATTTAGAAGAAAAATAGCGCTCATTGCAATTCAAGTTTTTCTCGGCCCTCATTTTGATGAGGGCTTTTTATTTTAAAACTAAGAGATAAATTAAATGAAATATCGAGAAAATAGCAGGTAGTATTAAGACAGCGTCGAGGTCGCCAGTCTTAAACCAAAGCCAAAGAATAAAATGCCCACCAGACAAATGCCGCTGGCTGCCAATTTATAATTATGTTTGAAGAAGCCTGCGAGTTTGATACCTGAAAAAATTAATGCAGTCAGATAACTAAAACTAATTATTTGCAGAATGATAGCCAGAATTAAAAAGCTTAAAGCAGGATAGGCATAGCTTGGCTCAACAAACTGCACAAAGAATGACAGGAAGAACAAGATCGCTTTCGGATTGAGTAGGCTAATGCTTAAAGCGGTGCGGTAAGGATGGATCTGATCTAAATTTGGTAGTGCTGCCAGTTCAGCATGATGTGGTGGCTTGTTCCATGTCTGATAAGCGCCTTGTAGTAATTTAAAACCTAAATACGCCAGATAACATGCGCCTGTTAATTTTAAAATTACAAACAAGATCGGGAAGGCTTTCAACAAAGAGGCTGCACCTAGCACGGTACAGAGAATTAAAATAAAGTCGCCTGTAAAGACACCACATGCTGCCGCATAGCCTGTGCGGATGCCATAACGTGATGCCACAGACATCACATATAATGAGTTGGGGCCAGGTAATAACACAATTAAGATTGTACCAATAATGTAAGTGGTTAAATCTGTTATACCGAACACGATAGAAACTCATTAAAAAACCGATTTTCGCTAATATAGCAAAAATCGGTTTTTATTGGTGAAAATTCGACTAATTATGGTTTAATTTCAGCATCAATTCCAAAAGATTGGCGCAGCAATAAACTCAGTTGATCACGAGCCTTGATAAAGCCGTCGATACCACCTTGCAGTAACTGGAATGCCATCAAATCCTGTTCAAGTTCAGCCTTAAAGCTTTCTTTGCTTTGAGCGGGACGATCAATTTTTTCAGCTTGCTGGGCTGACTCAACACTCAATTGGACTTCAACATTTTGCTGATCCTGTTCCAGTTGAGCCAACAGATTTGGTGCAATTGTTAGTAAATCACAACCTGCCAGACCCAATACCTGAGCTGTACTGCGGAAGCTAGCACCCATCACTTGAGTTGTGATGCCTTGCTGTTTGTAATAATTGTAGATTTTCTTGACCGAAAGGACACCTGGATCTTTGGCAATTGGATATTGCTCAACACCTTCAGCCTTTTTGTACCAGTCAAGAATACGACCTACAAAAGGTGAGATCAGCGTAACTTTTGCATCTGCACAGGCTTGTGCCTGATGTAGACCAAATAGCAGGGTAAGGTTACACGGGATACCTTCGGCTTCAAGCACTTTCGCTGCCTGAATACCTTCCCATGTTGAAGTAATCTTGATCAGGATACGCGATTGTTCAATGCCATAACCTTGATACAGCTTAGACAATTCGCGTGCTTTGGCAATGGTCGCTTCCGTATCATAAGACAAAGAAGCATCGACTTCAGTTGAAACCCGGCCTTCAATGAGTTTTAAAATTTCAACACCGAATTTTACAGTCAAAATATCAATCGTGCGCTCGATTAACTCGTCGCTTTGATAACCTTCTTGTTTTGCTTGGGTATAGGCATCTTCAATCAGCGCTCTGCTTTCTGGTAATTCCGCAGCCGCAGTGATGAGTGAAGGGTTGGTTGTTGCATCGAGTGGACGAAATTTTTCAATTGCTTCTAGGTCACTACTATCGGCAACAACGGTTGTTAAATCTTTTAATTGATGTAAGGCAGTCTGAGTCATTGATATAGCGTTCTTACTTAAACATATTATTGGTAATTTCTTTTATAGCATACTCTGCATAAAAGCAAAGCATCGCTTTTGTTGATGGAGTTATTCCTTAAAGTTATCTTTTATTACTTCATGTGTTGACGTTGTTTACGGATATGATCAATCAGGAATCTCGCTGCTGCACCCAGTTCACTTTCTCGACTCCAGACCAGATCGACATAGTATTCAAATTTCGGTGTAAAATCATAAAGATCCAGAATTTTTAATTTTTTACGCAATTCAGGATTTTCATTGAACATTTCTAAAGGTAAAACGCCCCAACCCAAATTCCGAACGATCATCATACACGCGGAGTGATGGTTGTCTGTTCGCCAATAATCTTTTGAGTAAAGCAATTCAGGTCGAATGGTATTGTCCCGACTGGCGACGACAATCTGACGGGTCTGCACCATCTGTTCAAATGAAACCTTATCCAGTTGTGCCAAAGGATTACTTTTTGCAATCACGGGAACAAGAGCTTCTCTTTTTAACTCTACAAACTGTTCGCGACTGTCTAGTTGTTCCCGTTCAAACATCAGGGCAAGCTGAGCAGTTTGATCAAGTAACATTTGCAGCGCATCTTCCTGCGGTGCTGAAACGACATTGAGTGACAAGCTCGGAAAATGTTGATCGAGCAGGGTGATATAATCTGTCCAGTTGGTATGTAGCAGTTCTGACACGACCACAATATTTAAAGTGGATTCTAAACCAGTACTTAATGCGTGGGCATGCTGTTTCCATTGATTCATTTCGATCAATAATTGCTGGGTTTTTTCATATAAAACCCACGCTTCGGCGGTCGGGGTTGGTTCTCGTCCGATCCGTTCAAATAGTTTCAGATTGAGATCAATTTCCAGATTGGCAATCGACATACTGACTGCTGAAGGTACTTTGCCTAATTTACGGGCAGCGGCAGAAAAGGAGCCTGTTTCTATGACCGTCTGAAACATGAGAAGTTGTTCTTGGTTAATATTCATTTGTCAAAAAAACTGAAAGAATCTGATTGGATTAATCAATATTATAAAAATAAAATGGCAACTATCCAAACAAGAGAGTGTTACAAAAATGTTGATTTCCAAAAGAAGACTCGTTCATGCGATCAGCTATGAAGTGATTTTATTGGTCATCATCGCTATTGCGTTAAGTTTTATTTTTAGTATGCCACTAGAAGTAACGGGTGTTTTAGGTACGATCATGGCAGTGATTTCTGTATTCTGGAATATGATTTTCAACCATTACTTTGAAAAAGTGGAACAAAAATATCATTGGGAACGAACAGTTCCTGTACGTATTCTGCATGCGATCGGATTTGAAGGCGGCTTGATGCTTGCAACCATTCCAATCATTGCTTATTTAATGAAAATGACAATTATTGAAGCAATTATTTTAGACTTCGGTTTGACGATGTGTATTCTGGTTTATACATTCATCTTCCAATGGTGCTATGACATGATTGAAGGACGTTTCTTTCCGAATGCCAAGCTTGCATCATAATTTATAATAAAGATGGATGAAGAAGCACTTTTCATAATCTGATGGAAAGTGCTTTTTTTATTGTCTGCATTGTAATTAACTTAATGTGTAATGATAAAATAGCCTAAGTAAGTTGAATCCTTTAATGCGATCAAAATTATGGTTTCACAGGAACATAAAAATGTCTAAGGCAAAGAAAATGAACTGATCTTGTTTTAGACTTAAAAGTAGAGATTTTTATGACTTTTAAAGCACTTTTTATTGAGATTCATTATGGTGAGTACCCTAAAGAAATCATCGCCAAAAAAATTAATGAATATATAGAAAACAATGAAATTATAGAGATGGATTTTTTTGAACTATTAGATACTCGGGTAGATCAGAAAGCTTTACTATTTGAACTGATTCAAGCAACAGATCCCAGTTTTTCAGTAGATTGTGTTGAGGCAGAAGTTTTAGCTGCTCATTACTTCCTAAATATTCTTGCGCGTTACCAAGTAGGGGAAATACGTCCCTTTGAATTATGTGAAATTTTTAACAATATAGAGGCGGGTTTTATGGGAGCTCCACGTCATCTTGATGAAAAAATTGTATATTATCCCTCATGGCTAGGTGATTTATATGGTGCTTGTGACTGGTGTGATGAAGAGTGGACACATGAAAATAGTCCTCATCTTGTTATTGAGGTAGACAAGCAAATCCAGAACATTAAAGATTGGTTATCAAATCCTGTTTTTAAATAATAGTGACTTTGATAGCAATTCTATTTGATCTACTGCATAGACAATTTTGCATTAAGGATAAGCCAAAAAATTCCTATTCATAAAAAACATCATGCTAAAATAGGGAACTTATCTTTTTAGATTGCATGATTTTCTCTATGTTCCAACAAGAAATCTCTCAATTAAACCTACAACAATTTAAAGCGGGCGAAAAACGCTGGATCGGTTCCTTGTTGGGATCATCGGCTGCATTATTATTCAAAGAAATCGCAACCCAAAGCTCGAATCTCTACGTCATTGTGGCTCGGAATAATCAGCACCTTGCTCAGTTGGAAAGTGAGCTTGAGTTTTATGGCATTAAACCAACCATTTTTCCTGATTGGGAAATTTTGCCGTATGACCGTTTGTCTCCGCATCAGGATATTGTGTCTGAGCGTTTGGCCATTTTGTCGCATATGCCGCAAAAGGGTATTCTACTGATTTCGGCGAGTACGCTAGCACAGCGTGTTGCACCTTATTCATGGGTAGTGGGTGAACACTTTGATATTAAGGTTGGGCAAAAACTAGATTTAGAAGTACAAAAAAAGCAGTTGGTACAAGCGGGTTATCGTTTGGTAGACACGGTTTATGACCACGGCGAATTTGCTGTTCGCGGTAGTATCATGGATATTTTTGCTTCTGGACAAGATCAGCCGATTCGGATTGACTTATTTGATGATGAAATTGAAAGCTTAAAATTCTTTGATCCGGAAACTCAACGTACGACAGAATCATTAAAAAACTTCACGGTTTTACCAGCGAAAGAATTTCCTTTAAAAGAAGGGCGTTCTATTTTCAGAGACCGTTATGCGGAAAGTTTTCCAACGGCAAATCCAAAGAAAAATCCAATTTATCAGGATGTACTTGAAGGTATTTCGACACCTGGATTGGAATTTTACCTACCATTATTCTTTGATAAGAAGGTAATGGAAGCGCAAAGTATGTTCACGACATACTTACCAAAGAATTGCGTTGTCATTACAAATAATGAGGTTGAAGACGAATTAATCAATTTCTGGAAAGAAGTTGTGCGTCGTTATGAAGATCGTCGTCATAACATTGACCAACCGATTCTGCCGCCTGAAGAACTATTCTTAATGCCCAACCATGTATTGCAGGCACTGAATCAGTTTCCAAGAATTGTGGCTTCAGCGGATGTATTTGAAGCAAAAGCCGGTGTGTTAAACCTTGCCGCTGAGCAACCACCCAAATTGCCTGTTGATCCAAAAAAGGAACAACCTTTCGAAGCAGTTAAACACTATATTGATCAGGTTAAACATCCTGTTTTGTTGGTGGCAGAGAGTGCAGGTCGCCGTGAAACCTTAAAAGATGCGTTGCGTGGTGTATTGGGCGAAATTCAGAATGTAGAAAGTTTTGCTCAATTCCAGAAAGATAAATTACAAGTTGCGATTACCAGTGCACCTTTAGACCGTGGTTTATTGCTTACAGATCAGTTATCGGTCATTTCAGAAAATCAGCTGTATGAACATCGGGTGGTACAGCGTCGCCGTAAGCGTCAGCAGGAAGTTTCTGAAGAATTTCTTATTCGCAGCTTAACTGAGCTGAGTATTGGCGCGCCTGTCGTGCATATTGATCATGGTGTTGGGCGTTATGCAGGTTTGGTGACGTTGGAAATCGATGAGCAGGACCATGAGTTTTTACAACTAGATTATGCTGATGGCGCAAAAGTCTACGTTCCTGTCACCAATTTACATTTGATCAGTCGCTATAGTGGTGGTGATCCAGATCTGGCACCCTTACATAAGCTGGGTACAGACACATGGAGCAAAGCAAAACGTAAGGCTTTGGAGCAGATTCATGATGTGGCGGCTGAATTACTGCATATTCAGGCGCGTCGCCAGTCTAAACCTGGCTTTGCTTTTGAACTTGATCATACGGGCTATATGCAATTTGCCAGCGGTTTTGCCTATGAAGAAACGCTTGATCAGGCCAATGCGATTGAAGCGACCATTCATGATATGCAGCTAGCCAAACCGATGGATCGTTTGGTGTGTGGTGATGTTGGTTTTGGTAAAACAGAAGTGGCGATGCGTGCGGCATTTGTTGCAGTGCAGAATAATAAACAGGTGGCTGTGTTAGTTCCAACCACCTTATTGGCTCAGCAACATTTTGAGTCCTTTAAAGACCGTTTTGCGGATACAGCAGTACGTATCGAAGTGTTGTCTCGATTCGGCAGTAATAAAGCCCATTTGAAAATCATTGAAGATTTGGCCGAAGGTAAGGTCGATATCGTGGTCGGGACGCACAAAATTTTGCAAGAAAACATGCAATTTAAAAATCTTGGTCTGATGATTGTCGACGAAGAGCATCGTTTTGGTGTGCGTGACAAAGAACGAATCAAGGCGCTGCGTGCCGATGTAGATATGCTGACGCTGACAGCAACACCAATTCCGCGTACCTTGAATATGGCTTTCTCTGGCATGCGTGATCTTTCGATTATTGCTACGCCGCCAGCACGTCGTTTAGCGGTGAAAACCTTTGTTCAGGAACATACCGATGATTCGGTGAAAGAAGCGATTCTGCGTGAGTTGTTACGTGGTGGGCAGGTGTACTTCTTGCACAATGAAGTTGATACCATCGAACGGACTGCGGAAAATATACGTCATCTGGTGCCTGAAGCACGTGTTGCGGTAGCACATGGACAAATGCGCGAACGTGAACTTGAGCAGGTGATGCAGCAGTTCTACCATAAGGAATATAATGTATTGGTGTGCTCGACCATTATCGAGACCGGTATTGATGTGCCGAATGCCAATACCATTATTATCGAACGTGCAGATAAGCTAGGCCTCGCACAATTACACCAGTTGCGTGGTCGGGTTGGGCGTTCACATCATCAAGCCTATGCCTATTTGTTGGTTCCTTCGATTAAGCATCTAAAAGGTGATGCTGAAAAACGTCTGGATGCCATTCAACGTGCTTCAACGCTCGGTGCTGGCTTTATGCTGGCTACAGAGGATCTGGAAATTCGAGGCGCGGGTGAGTTGCTCGGTGAGCAGCAAAGCGGTTCTATGCAGGCCATCGGGTATAGCCTGTATATGGAAATGCTTGAGAAGGCGACCAAAGCAATTCAGAAAGGTAAAACCCCAAACTTTGATGCACCATTGTCATTAACGGCTGAAATTAATTTACATATGCCAGCGTTGATTCCAGATGATTATCTGGGTGACGTACATCAGCGCCTGTTGTTCTATAAGCGCATTAGTAATACCGATAGTCAGGAGAAGCTCGACAATATTCGTATGGAGCTGATTGATCGTTTTGGTATTCCGCCACAACCTGTGAAACAGCTATTTAGCGTTCATCAGTTGCGTTTAAAGGCAGAACAGCTGGGCATTACCAAGATTGATATCAATAGCAATGGCGGTTATATCGAGTTTTCTCCAGATACACCTGTACAGGCAATCAGTATCATTCAGCTGATGCAGAAGCAGCCAACGTATTACCGGATGGAAGGCGGGCAACGCTTGAAAGTCATGGTGCAACTGGCTGAGTACGATAAGCGAATCCAGTTCATTATTGATCTGCTCAACAAGTTGGTGAGTGAGTTGAATTAGTCCGTTGAAAAAAGTGAATTGAGTGTTAATTGAGCAAGTTTGGTTTTTTGCAAGATCGCGACATGTTTTTGATCAGATGTTCCTGCAATAAATGAGGAAAATCATTGTTATTTGTAAGCAAACGGGTGACTAATAATATTCACATCAAAACTGATGTGATAGTATTGATCATCATTATTCTGCATCATTTATAAAGATATGTTTAGTTTGCATCCACAACTTGCTCAAGATACATTTTTTGTAGGCGACTTTCCGCTTTCAACATGTCGTTTAATGAATGATATGCAATTTCCTTGGCTAATCCTTGTACCTCGTGTACCAGGCGTTACAGAACTATATGAATTAAGCCAAGCAGATCAAGAACAATTTCTACGTGAATCAAGCTGGTTATCAAGCCAACTTTCACGTGTGTTCCGTGCAGACAAGATGAATGTGGCAGCACTAGGGAACGTCGTTCCTCAGCTTCATTTCCATCATGTTGTACGTTATCAAAACGATGTGGCATGGCCGAAACCAGTATGGGGAACACCAGCAGTACCATACAGTAATGATGTACTCGCGCATATGCGTCAAACATTGATGCTTGCGCTACGCGGTCAAGGTGACATGCCATTTGACTGGCGCATGGACTGATCCAGAAAATAGAATAAAAAAACAGTATTCTATAATAAGAAAAGGAGGACAGAGTGCCACTAGATAGGTTGATTGATAAAGAACCTAGACAGTTCGCTTATTTCCATCGTTTGATGGGATACTCGATTCTGTCACTGATTTTGGTAATTTATACATTTACCTCTACCAGTGCTAGCTATCAGCTCTATCTCCTTCCATTATTACTGGCTTATTTTCTATTTTGTCCTCGTTTGGAAAAATGGCTGCAATATAAATTTGATAAAAAAATAGAAAAAAACGTTCTATTTGCCAATGAAGCCATCATTATTGCGCTTGTTCTTGCCGCATTACATTTAAGTTTAGTGCCGACATTTACGATCTTATTTGCATTGCTCTATGTCGGTCTGAACAATAAAATTTCTTTGCCTGTCTCATGTCTGATCGGATTAATCGGTGTAATTACATTCTACTTTAGTACTTATATCATTTTCGGTACGGAAGAGTATTTTGAACCGACCAATCCTGAATTGACCGTTGTGAGCCTGCTCGGTTTGATGATGTTTATCGTGATTGGTAATTATTACCAGCATCGTCGTTTGAATATTCTTGGACAGCAACGCCAGCATTATCATAATCAGATGACTCGCTATATTGCTTTTGCAAACCAGCTCAGTCGTTACGCGCCGCTGCAATTGTGGCAATCGATTATGCGTGGAGAAGCGGAAGCAAAAATTGAATATAAGCGTAAAAAACTCACGATTTTCTTCTCCGATATTCAAGGTTTCACGGAACTTTCAGAAACACTCATCCCAGACGATTTAGCCTTCTTACTGAACGATTACTTGAGTCATATGACCGAGATTGCCAAGCAGTATGAAGCGACAGTCGATAAGTTTATGGGTGATGCGATTCTTATTTTCTTTGGTGATCCAAATTCGCAAGGCGTTGAACAAGATGCAAAATCTTGTGTGGAAATGGCGATTGCGATGCGTCAACAAATGAAATTGTTGCGTGAGCGCTGGAAGAAAATGGGCTATCCAGCCTTGCATATCCGCATGGGAATTAGTACGGGTTATTGTCACGTAGGTAATTATGGCGCTTCACATCGAATGGCATATACCATTGTCGGGCGTGATGTGAATTTGGCTGCACGTTTGCAGTCTGCTGCGGAAGTTGATGAAATCCTGATTGCCGATGACACACATCAACTGATTAAAAATGAGTTTTTATGTGTGCCGAAAGTGCCGATCTATTTAAAAGGTATTCAAGGCCCAGTGAAAACCTGGCAGGTGATGGAAAAATTCACAGGCAAAAAATCTGATACGCAACAATGGTTTGATTTTGATTATAAAGGCTTCCATTTGGTTCTCAATCTGGAAGAAGTACAAAACTATGAATACCCAGAACTGGTCGAGATTCTGGAAAACATGGTTCAACGTATTAAAACCCAGCAAAAGATTACCAATGCGCAGGGCATTCCTAAACTCACTTTAGATGATGAAGTGAGATAGACAACTCAATACTCAATGTTGAGTATGACGATTCTGATGTTCATGTAACTCATATAAATGATCAAATTCTAAAGCGAGTGCTGCCAGCGTGGTGGATTTTAGCTGTCGGGTTAAAATGTGCTGTGCATCCTGAATGGCCTGATCTAAAGCGGCGTTTACCACACGCTCAACTAAGCACTCTGGATTCTCTCTTTCATTGCCTATCGCAAAAATAGTGGGTTCACCCACAGCTTGATAAATATCCCACAAGGTAATTTTTTCTAAATCTCCAGTTAGCTGCCAGCCACCGCCAGCGCCTTTTTCTGAATGGACAAATCCCGCTTTCTTTAACCCCGACATTGTTCGTCTGACCACGACCGGATTGGTTGATAGCATTTGTGCGATTTCATCTGAAGTAAAAGTCTTATGTTGTCTGGCCATGTGTAATAGCACATGCAGCATTCGGGAGAGTTTACTGTCAGTACGCATCTGATCAATCCAAACAAAATAAGAGAATAGTTTTAAATGTAACATCAAAAGTTGCAAATTAAAATGAAAAGTATTAATGTAACTTTAAAAGTTACATATAGGTGGTGAATCCTATGCAATATGATGTTGCGATTATTGGTGGAAGTTATGCAGGCTTGGCTGCGGCAATGCCATTGGCGAGAGCACGCAGAAAAGTGGTTATTATTGATGCTGGACAACGCAGAAATCGCTTTGCCGAGTATTCACATGGTTTTCTGACTCAGGATGGAACGCAGGCAAGCGAAATTGCGCAAATTGCGAAGCAGCAAGTTTTGGCTTATAAGACTGTGGATTGGCAGAATGGCAATGTAAAGCGCGTAGAAAAAATTGAAGAGGGCTTTGCGGTATGTATTGATGCGACACATTCAATTACAGCAAAGCGCCTGATTATTGCTGCTGGTATTACGGATCAGCTTCCCGAAATTTCGGGTTTGGCGGAACGTTGGGGTAAGACAGTATTTCATTGTCCTTATTGCCATGGTTATGAATTGAATCAAGGCAAAATTGGCATCATTGCCAGCTCAGAACATGCTGCTCATTTAGCGATGATGCTCCCAGATTGGGGTGAAACGACACTTTTCTTGAATGATTATCCTGTGGATGCTGAATTATTTGAGCAATTAAAGGCTCGTGGCGTTGTCATTGAACAGCGACTGATTCAGGAAATTATGGGGCAGAGTGATGTTTTGCTTGCTGATGGCACTGTGATTCAACTGGCTGGTATTTTTGCAACGACCAAATGCACCATTGCTCAAGAGTGGATTTTTAAGCTGGGTTGTGAAATTGAACAGAGTGCGATGGGAGAAGCCATTAAAACCAATGCAATGAAGGAAACATCTGTGACAGGAATTTTTGCCTGTGGAGATGTTGCACGTTTAGGCGGCTCAGTCTCTTTAGCAGTCGGTGATGGTACTCTGGCAGGCGTCGCTGCGCATCGTTCTTTAATTTTTGCTTAACCATAAAAAAGCTAGAGATTTACTCTAGCTTTTTTTGCGTTTTGGATGAACCACTCAGCTTAATGATTTTCTGAAGCATGGTTGATAGTGTATTTAGGAATCTCGATTTCTAAATCTTCATCTACAATTTTCACTTGGCAAGACAAGCGTGAGTCAGGCTCTAAACCCCAAGCACGATCCAGTAAGTCTGCTTCAACGTCATTCATCTCATCTAAGCTGTCAAAACCTTTACGAACAACCACATGGCAGGTCGTACATGCTGCAGACATATCGCAAGCATGTTCAATTTTGATGCCTTGTTTTAATAAACTTTGGCATAAATTGGCGTTCTGTTCGACTTCAAATTCTGCACCTTCAGGGCAAATTTGTGCATGAGGAAGAACTTTAATACGTGGCATATTGATCACCTATACCTTTAATTTGAGTTTGACCAATCTTCAAGTTTCGTACCTTTTAAGGCATGGTCAATATGTCGGTTCATGCGAAGCGCAGCAAAGGCATCGCTGTGAATTTTAAGTTGCTGAACAGCATGTTCAATCGCTGCAAGGTCATCCGTTTTAAGACGAGCTTTTAACGCTTCAGCGGCAAGAATTAAGTCGCGAGCCTGTTGCTGAGAAAGTAAATCTGTATCCGCTTTCAAAGCTTGCTCTAACGCTTCTAGCTCACGTTGTGCTTCAACTTTGGTTTCTTGCAAGTGGCGAAGCTGTTTGTCTTCTTCCGCATGCTGGAAACCTTCTACCAGTAAACGTTCAGTATCTGATGCGGATAAGCCATACGACGGTTTGATGTCGATTTTGGCTTGCACACCAGAGGTAGTTTCTTTCGCAGAGACAGTGAGTAAGCCATCGGCATCCACTTGGAATGTCACTTCAATACGCGCTTGGCCCGCAGTCATTGGTGGAATGCCATGTAAGACAAAGCGACCTAATGAACGACAATGCTCAACCAAATCACGCTCACCTTGAACCACATGGATCAACATGGCAGTTTGACCATCTTGATAGGTGGTAAATTCTTGACGGCGTGCAACAGGAATGGCTGTATTACGTGAAACCAGACGTTCAACCAAACCGCCCATGGTCTCTAAACCAAGAGAGAGTGGAGTCACATCCAGTAATAATGAGCCATCTTGGCTATTGCCAATGAGCTGGTTAGCGGTAATTGATGCGCCAATTGCAACGACTTCATCTGGGTTAATGGTACATAGCGGTTCACGTTCAAATAGATCACGTACAGCTTTTTGTACAGCGTAAGAACGTGTTGAACCACCCACTAGAACCACATGCTCAATTTCATCAAGTTCAAGTTTGGCATCACGTAATACACGTTTGCAGACACTCATTGTTTTGTCGAGTGCGACTTGAATAATTGATTCAAAAGTAGGGCGGTCGAGTGTTAAGCGATCATCCAGTAATTTTAATTCGGCAGATTCATGATCTGTTAAATGTTCTTTGGCTTGACGTGCAGCAACAACGAATACCGCATATTCTTCATCGCTTAATGTTTCAATATTGAGCTGCTTTTTAGCCCATTTTACAATTAAGCGGTCAAGGTCATCTCCACCCAGTGCAGTATGTCCGCCTGTAGCGAGGACTTCAAATACACCTTGTGAAAAACGCAGGATTGAGACGTCAAACGTACCACCACCTAAATCGTAAATCACATAGTTGCGGTCTGTACTGAGATTTGTCTCTTGATCCAGACCATATGCAACCGCAGCGGCTGTTGGCTCATTCAATAAGCGTAAAACATTAAGACCAGCAAGCTGTGCTGCATCACGTGTTGCCTGACGTTGTGCTTCATCGAAATAAGCAGGAACGGTAATCACAGCGCCATTCACAGGGTTATTCAGACTTGCTTCAGCACGATCTTTTAATTGTTTTAAGATCTCGGCAGAAATTTCGACAGGTGTTTTACGTCCGGCAGCCGTTTCAAATGCTGGCATTTCATTTTCTGCGCCAACAAGTGTATAGGGATGCTGGAATTTAATATCAGCTTGTGAACGACCCATAAAGCGTTTCACGGAAACAACCGTGTTTTTTGGGTCAGTCATCATAAATGGTTTGGCTTCATAACCAAACGTTGTCAAATCTTTTGCATAATGAACAATAGACGGGAGTAGAACTCGATCTTTGTCATCATGTAGAACTTTCGGTTTTCCCGATAGCACTGTCGCCACTAAAGAGTGGGTTGTCCCTAAGTCAATCCCGATCGCAATACGATGTTCGTGCGGTGCGGTAGATTGACCTGGTTCAGCAATTTGCAAAAGCGCCATGCGTACGGTATCCCTTGAAAATAATCGGTAACAGCGGATTAAAAATCATCGTCTAGATCGAAGCTATCTTCTTCGTCCAGCATACGATCTTCAGCTTTATCAATATCATTCATGACACGTTGGAAAAAGCGTAGCTTACGAACAGTATCACGTGCCTCAGCCCAGTCTTCATCCGCATAATCGAGTTTGAACTCGCGAACTAAACTATCAATCCATTGCTGAATTTCAACTTTTAATGTGCGAAGTTGCTCGGTTGAGGTGGCTTCGTCAAGTTGCTCACGCATTTCGAGTGCGGATTGCAAAAACTCAAAATCGTTGATGGATTGATCAAGATGATGATCTTGTTTTTTGAGGGCAAGCAGATAGGCAGCACGACTATCAACCAGTGATAATACTTTATAAGCCTGATTGATTTCGCTTGACTTGATCAGCGCCTGATCCTTATCACTTGCTTTATCTGGGTGATATTGCTGTTGCAAACTTAAAAACTGTTTTTTTAAAGCTGCTAAATCTATATCGAGTGCTTCTGGTAATTGGAACAACTCAAAATGATTCATGGGAGATGGATTCCGCTATTGATAAATACGTTAAAACAGTGCGGAACACACTGTTTTGACGAAAAGAAAGAGAGTAGTGGTTGAGATTAAACAGTGAATGATTCACCGCAACCACATTCACCTTTTTGGTTTGGGTTGTTAAACTCAAAGCCTTCATTGAGACCATTTTTAACATAGTCCATCTCTAAACCATTGAGATAAACCAAGCTTTTAGGGTCTACAAAGACTTTAACGCCGAGTTGTTCAAATACTTGATCGTGTGTGTCGATATCATCAACAAACTCAAGTACATAAGCCAATCCGGAACAACCCGAAGTTTTCACACCAATACGAATGCCTTCACCCTTACCTCGGTTTTGCAGGTAATTGCTGATGTGAGTCGCAGCATTTTCAGTTAAATGGATCATGAAAACTCCAATGTTATTTCGGTCATCAATTAAGCTTTCGCTTTCTTACCACGATAGTCTTCAATCGCAGCTTTGATTGCATCTTCAGCCAATACAGAGCAGTGTACTTTTACTGGTGGAAGTGCAAGCTCAGTTGCGATATCAATGTTTTTGATCGCTTGAGCTTCATCAAGTGTTTTGCCTTTTAACCACTCGGTTACAAGTGAACTTGATGCGATTGCAGAACCACAGCCATAAGTTTTGAAGCGAGCTTCTTCAATTACGCCATTGTCATCGACTTGAATTTGTAAACGCATTACGTCGCCACAAGCAGGTGCACCGACCATACCTGTACCTACATTTTCTGCATTCTTGTCTAAAACACCAACATTACGAGGGTTTTCGTAATGATCAATTACCTTTTCGCTATAAGCCATGTCGCTTCTCCAAACCTCGGGGTCAGCCTAATATTAATATGAGGGTTAAAACATACTTTTCAATGAAGTGCTCGATTGAGCACCTTATGAATTAGTGTTCAGCCCATTCAACTGTTGAAAGGTCGATACCTTCTTTGTACATATCCCAAAGCGGAGAAAGTTCACGTAATTTCTCAACAGCAGCTTTGGTAATTGTTAACACGTAATCAATATCTGCTTCAGTGGTGTATTTACCAAAACTGAAACGGATAGAGCTATGTGCCAACTCGTCAGATAAACCTAAAGCACGTAATACATATGACGGCTCTAAAGTTGCAGATGTACATGCTGAACCACTTGAAACAGCTGCATCTTTCAATGCCATCATCAGTGACTCACCTTCAACGAAGTTGAAGCTGACATTTAGATAATTTGCAACGTTTTGTGTTGGGTGACCATTCAAGAACACTTGTTCAAGGTCTTGTAAGCCATTCCAAAGCTTGTCGCGTAACTTGCGAATGCGCTCTTGTTCTGCTTGCATGGTTTTGCCAGCAATTTCAAAAGCTTCGCCCATACCCACAATTTGATGAGTCGCTAAAGTACCAGAACGCATACCACGTTCATGGCCGCCACCGTGCATTTGTGCTTTTAAGCGAACACGTGGGCTACGGCGAACGTAAAGGGCACCGATACCTTTAGGGCCATAAACTTTATGACCAGAGAAGCTCATCAAATCAATTTTCATTGTTGAAAGGTCAATTTCAACTTTACCAGCGGCTTGAGCTGCATCGACGTGGAAGAATGTTTTGTTCGCACGTGTTAATTCACCAATTGCAGCAACATCTGTCACAGTACCGATTTCGTTGTTTACCATCATAAGTGAAACAAGGATCGTATCTGGACGTAAAGCCGCTTGAACCATTTCTGGTGTAATTAAACCAGTACGTGGTTCTGGCTCTAAATATGTAATTTCAAAACCTTGTTCTTCGAGTTCACGGCAAGGGTCTAACACAGCTTTGTGTTCGATTTTACTTGTAATGATGTGTTTGCCTTTTGAACCGTAGAACTGAGCAATACCTTTTAATGCCAGGTTGTCAGATTCGGTTGCGCCGGAAGTCCAAACGATTTCGCGTGGATCTGCTTTAATTAAATTTGCAACTTGCTCACGCGCATATTCAGCTTTTTCTTCGGCTTGCCAACCATATGCATGTGAACGTGACGCAGGGTTACCAAAAGTTCCCTCGAACGTTAAACATTCCATCATGCGTTCTGCAACTTCTGGCAGTACTGGAGTGGTTGCTGCGTAATCAAGATAAATTGGACGTTTCATGTCAAATACCTGTAACCGATAGAAGGGCTGAATCTAAACTTGGTGAATTCTGGCGTAATGCAACAGTTTGAACGTTGTCACGCGCAATCAAATCAGCAAGGGTGATTTTTGCGAGATAATCGGCAATATGGTGGGAGAGTTCTTGCCATAAGTCATGTGTTAAACACATCGCACCATTTTGGCAGTTACCCTTATGGTCACAACGAGTTGCATCAACAGTTTCATTTACAGCTTCGATGATTTCTAGCACAGTAATTTCACTTGCATTGCGCGCCAGGTGATAACCACCATTTGCACCGCGTACACTTGAAACTAACCCATGACGTTTAAGTTTCGCGAATAACTGTTCTAAATAAGCGACTGAGATGGATTGGCGTGCTGCTATTTCCGCAAGCGTGATCGTTTGTTCAGTTGGCTGCAAAGCTAAATCAAGTAGAGCAGTCACTGCGTAACGACCGCGAGTTGTAAGACGCATGATTCGGTACACATGGTTAGACTAGATGTTTAAATTTTATGAATTCCGACTAAAATAGTCAAGTTTTAAATTGCCAATCTGAGCGTGAAAAGTGAAATATATTGGAATTATTGTATCCACGTATTATAAACAAAAAAGGCGATGAAAATAAAGCTTAAAACAGCAAAGCTGATATTGATTAGACGTTGGCGTTTTTGCAGACGGTGAATGCGGTTTTGATACTGCTTAACTTCAACCAATAAAGTATTTATTTCTGAACGCTGCTGATCGATTTTATCGAGCAATGGGGCAATACGCTGTTGTGAGGCAACGGCCTCAGCTTCATCGCTAAACCATTGTTTCCAGTTTGCCAGAATACTCGACAGGGTGAGGTGTGGAAGTAAATCCATAAACTCTTCAGTGTGAGTGGCATCACCCAGAATACGCATATTGGCAATGCTACGCTGATTGTTAAACACAAAAATCTTGATCAGGTCGATCAATGTGCTATTAATCTCCAGATCAATGGTACGATCCAGCGCTTTCATATCAAACAAAAGGCCTTTTTCGGTAAACTGGATATAAAAGTCGAAAAACGGGATATAGCTATTAATACGGATCGTGATTTTTTGATCAATTAACTTTTTGGCTTGCAGGCGTAATCCCGCATCATGCGTCAGGATGAAAGAGAAAAAAGTCTCTAAAACAATGATGACAATGTTGAGCAACAAATGCGGATGTTTATGTCTTTGTTGCGTATCACTCATAAGTCTCTTTTTCCTTGCCAATCAATCAATAAAAACAAAAAATCTGTAAACCTGAGTATCCTTACTCAATTGTTAAAAATAATTTACAGGACTTTCTTGCTTTGTAGAACAGTTTTTTAAAACGATCAAGTCTTAACTTTGATATTATAAAAACATTTTTATGGTCGAATACGACATACTGTTTGTAAAGTGCTTAGGAGTAATGGTCAATGGATAACTCAAATATAGAAAATCCCAATGAGGAAGCTGAGGTAAAAACTAAGCCAAAATCAAAGAGTTCTAAAAAATCTGCGTTAGATTTCAAAAAATATACACAACAAATCTGGCTGGCTGGCTTAGGTGCTTTTTCTCGTGCAGAAGAAGAAGGAAATAAATTGTTTGACTCACTGGTCAAGGTGGGCGAAGAGTTAGAATCAAAAACGGTTGATTTTGCCGACAACACGGTAGGCAAGGTGACTGAGAAAGCGAAAGAGTCGGTGACCGACACGAAAGACAAGGTTGAGAAGATTTTAGATACCAGTGTGAATCACTCGCTTAACCGTATTGGTCTGGTGACACCGAAGGATCTTCAGCATATCGAACAGCTACTTGTACAGCTCCATATCAAGGTTGATGCGTTGATCGAAGAAAATAATCAATTGAAGGCCAAATTGAATAAAAAGTAAAAAAAATGCAGGTAACTCGTCTGTTTATGTCGTATTTCAGTATTTATTTTAATTAAAAGGCCTTTCTAGTATTGCGTTCTCCCCTAAAGCATTGCTATAAAGGCGTCATGGCCTTTTAAACTATAGCCTTGGATCTTAACAAACGATATTAAGAGGATATTTTTTATCATGAATAAATCAGAATTAATTGATGCGATTGCTGAAAAAGGGGGCGTGTCAAAATCGGATGCTGGTAAGGCACTCGATGCGACAATTGCATCAATCACTGAAGCACTTAAAAAGGGTGATACGGTTACTTTAGTTGGGTTCGGTACTTTCAGCGTTAAAGAACGTGCTGCTCGTACTGGTCGTAATCCTAAAACTGGTGAAGAGTTACAAATCAAAGCAAGCAAAGTACCTAGCTTCAAAGCTGGTAAGGGTTTAAAAGATTCGGTTGCGTAATCTTTTTAAATCAATAAACGCACCATTCTGGGTGCGTTTTTTATTTATTGAATGAAAAAGTTAATTTGATCCTTATTCTGCATTCATTCACTTTTGTTTTTCAGTTAAAATTGCCCCGAAATAAAATATTGGAATTCTTATGGAATCGTTTCGTACTCTCATTAAGGGTTGGCTTGGCAAAGTCCTGTTAGTTTTGTTTTTGACTCCTTTAGCACTTGTCGGTATAGAAGGGTATTTTAGTGGTAGCAATAAAGCAGACGTTGCAAAATCAGTAAACGGTCAAGATATTTCTAATAAAGAATTAGAAAGTGCAACCAAAAACTATAAAGATCAATATTTATCACTGGTAAAAGGTGATGAATCACTTTTGAATTTGCCTGTTATTCAAGAAAAAGCATTGGATGCACTTGTTGCTCGTTCATTGCTACAACAACAAGCTGAAAAGTTAGGTATGACGCTCAGCGATGTACAACTTGAGCAAATGTTGGCACAACAGCCGAGTTTTCAGGAAAATGGCAAGTTCTCTCAAACCTTATATGAGAACTATCTACGTTCTGTGGGAATGACCAATCAGGCCTTGATCACCAGCTTACGCCAAGATCATGCGCTGAAAATGATTTCAACATCATTGATGGATTATGCTCTAGTGAGCAAGTCTGATGTGCAGCAGTTGGCAAATTTACAGACTGAACAGCGTACTTTGCATTTGGCAAGTATTAAGCTAGATGACTATAAGAAAGGCGTAACTGCTTCTAATCAGGAAATTGCTGACTACTACAACAAGCATAAAAATGAATTTAAGCAAGTTGCAAGTGTTGACGTTGATTATGTCGTGCTTACACCTGCTTTGCTGCCTAAAGCAAATCTTGCGGTTACAGAAGCTGATCTTCAACAAGCCTATACTGCTTTTGTTGATGAGAAGAAAAAAGCAATTAAACCTCAGGTTAAACATATTCTCATTACAACTGATGCGCGTGATGATGCGGCGGCTCAGAAGCTTGCCAATGAAGTCTATGCAAAAATTCAGGCAGGTGAGTCATTTGCTCAGGCAGCAGCTCAATACTCTGAAGATCCGAGTTCTAAACCACAAGGCGGTTTAGTCGATGCTTATGCGCCAGGTGTTTTCTCGGCTGATTTTGATAATGCAGTGAATGCGTTAAAGAATGGTGAAATTTCTAAACCAGTTAAGACTCAGTATGGTTATCACATTATCCAAGCTGAATCTCCAATGGTGAAATTACCTTCATTTGAAGCTGAAAAAGCGCGTTTAACTACTGAGGTTGAGAAAAGCAAACTGGCTAACCAGTTTAGCGATACCGTAAACAGCTTAAATGAAATGGTGGTCGGTAATGATTCTCTAGATGCTGTTGCTGAGGAAGTGAAGGGTGCGCGTATTGAGTCTGCAAATGGCGTGACTTTGGCAACTGACAACCCATATCTCAGTGATTTAAGTGTTAAAGCAAAATTATTTAATGATGATGTGAAAAATGGTGACCGTAACGCATCTTCAAATATTCAGTTGGCAAATGGCGATACGATCTGGATTAAAGTTCGTAACTACCATGCAGCGGGCGTTAAACCGTTAGATCAAGCGACTGCTGAAGTAAAAGCAAAAGTGATCGAAGCGAAGGCGTATAAAGCAGCTCAAGCGAAAATTGCCACAATCCTGACTGATTTTAAAACTCAACCGGCGGCACAAGTGGTTGCAAAATCTCAAGTGAACTTTGAAAATGCAGGTACATTTGCGCGTTCTCAAGGTTTAAAACGTCCGATTGAGCGTGCTGCATTTAGTATTCCAGCGCCAGCAAAAGAAGGCTTATGGTCTGCCACAACTGCAAAACTACCAAATGAATTGGTGATTGTTGCGGTTTCAAATGTGAACAGCAGTGTTGCAAGCACTTTGCCAGCAGAACAGGTACACGAGTTGAATCAGCTTTACCAGCAGTTCCGTGGGCAACAGATCCTTGAAGACTACACTGAATACTTAAAATCGAAGGCGAAGATCAAATAATTGATTTGATCCCGCATAAAAAAGCCAGTTGATATCAACTGGCTTTTTTTTATTGAAAGAAGAAAACTTATTTTTTCTGAATAAATTTTGCTTCTTCAGATTGAGGGTATTGGCTTAACAATTTGCTTTTGTATTGACTTGCTAAAGCATCGTTATGATCAACTTCTTTCGCAATGCTATAAAGCTGATATACGGCACGCGATGCTCTTGCTGAATTCGGGTAGCGGGTCGCCACAATATTATAGTTTTGTTTTGCAGATTTATAATCGACAGGATCAACTGCTAAATAAAACTCGGCAAGCCAAAAATATGCATTACCAATATAAATACCATTTGGATGGTTTTTAATAAAGTTCTGCATTGGCTGAATCGCTTTTTTTGCACCACCTTGTTTGTAGGCATCAAGCGCAACCGTATAAGCCGCTTTTTCTAGCTCAATTTGATCATTGGTCGCATTGTTAGTTGCTACGGTATTTGTTTGCGGTTGAGCAGCTGGGGCTTGAGTGGTTGCAGGTGTGGTTTGTTGCGGTACTGGTGCAGCTGGAACGATCGCAGGAGTGCTGGTATCTGCATTTGTTGATGCTGTTGCAGCAGAGGCATCTTGTGCTTCAGGATTATCCTCTGGCGGATCAATTTTTTGCGAAAGTAGCTCTAAGCGCTGATCCAGATCGGTATAGCGGTTGGTCAGTTCTTTTTTTAATTGCTCAATTGCATTGTCATGTTCTTCAAGCTGACCACGTAACTTGCGGATTTCCTCTTCAAGCTTCTGGTTCTTTTGCATGATTTCCCAGTTTAAGCTTGGTGTACCTGCAACAACATTATTAGCTTGTTGTTGGCTTAAAGCGCGAGATTCAATGGGAACATTGGCATATAAATGCGCACTGCTCAGCAGGGCAATAAAAAGTACGGAATGCTTTTTTAGCATAAAAATTCATCCATAAGTTGAAATATAAAGCTGTGGCCGAACAAGTCTTCACTGTTTACTTGCAACACACCAGATATAGATTTTTGATTTAGCCATTAAAACAGCAACTCATTTAAATGCAATAAGCATTTACAATCTTCAAGCACTTTTGAAGAAATTAATCTGTTCTTGTTGAATGTTTGCACATATTGAAAGTAAAAAGATAACAAATACAGACTGGTTGATGATGAATTAGGCAGTTGAGCTAAAAACTCACTGAAAAACAGAGACAAGTCTTGCAACTCAGGCAAAAATCTCTATACTTTGTCAGGCAATGGTAGCCCTGCTGGTAGCTTCGCAATTGTACTCTACGAACCCCGCCAGGACCGGAAGGTAGCAACGGTAGTAGAACTATGATGTGCCGAAGTCATGCTGGTAGGGCTGCCACCATTTATTCTTCTCCGCTCGTTCGAGCAATCGCTTTCATAATCACACCCATATCAAAACCACGGTATTGTAAAAACCGAATTTGTCTTGCCTTGATTTTCGGATCTGTTGCGATTTCTTCTCCAAATTTCTTTATTTTCAGTTGATAAGCTTGATCAAGCCAGTCGACCTCTTGTAATTCCTCTGTAATCAACTCTGCATCTAGCTGCTTGGCTTTTAATGCCTGTTTAATGCGTTGTAGGCCTTTGCCTTTTCTTAATTGACTCGCCAAAGTTAGCTCGGCCACACGCTGGTCACTTTGATAGTTGTTCTGCGCTAGTTCTTCTACCAATTTCTCGACTTCTTCAGGATTAATCGCATATTGATTCAGCTTGGCAATCAGTTCTGCCTGCGAATAGTCACGGCGTGTGAGCAGGGCGAAGGCATAAGAGCGTAGTCTTGTTCCCGTCAGGGTTTTAGGTTTTTCTGTTTTTTCACTATTAAACAAAATCGATTTCCTCATGAAAGAAAAACGCCCCGAAGGGCGTTTTAGCTTAACTTTCTAAAAAGTCTGGTTCTTCTTCATCTTCAGTTTGGGCAGCTTCAACATTATTTTTAGTTAGAAGTTGCTCACGAATCTGTTTTTCAATCTCTTGAGCCATGGCTGGATTCTCTTCAAAATGACGAATCACATTGTTTTTACCTTGGCCAATTTTGTTGCCTTGATATGAATACCATGCACCCGCTTTTTGTACGATATCTTGCTGAACTGCAAGATCAACCACTTCACCTAGCTGATTGGTACCTTTGCCGTACATAATCTGGAACACTGCTTCTTTAAAAGGAGGTGCCATTTTATTTTTTACGACTTTAACGCGAGTTTCGTTACCAGTAATCTCATCGCCTTCTTTCACTGCACCAATACGACGGATATCTAAACGTACAGATGCATAGAATTTAAGTGCGTTACCACCAGTCGTTGTTTCTGGGCTACCAAACATTACACCAATCTTCATACGGATCTGGTTAATGAAGATCACCATACAGTTAGAACGCTTTGCATTACCTGTGATTTTACGTAATGCCTGACTCATTAAACGTGCTTGTAGACCCATATGTGAATCACCCATTTCGCCTTCAATTTCGGCTTTAGGGGTTAACGCAGCGACAGAGTCGACAACGATCAGGTCAATTGCACCGGAGCGTACCAGCATATCTGCGATTTCTAGTGCTTGTTCACCGTGATCGGGCTGTGATACCAACAGGTTATCAATATCCACACCAAGCTTACGTGCGTATTCTGGATCTAATGCGTGTTCCGCATCGATAAATGCACATGTACCGCCATTTTTCTGACATTGCGCAATGGCTTGCAACGTCATGGTCGTTTTACCTGATGATTCAGGTCCGTAAATCTCGATGATACGGCCTTTAGGTAATCCGCCAATCCCTAATGCGATATCTAGTGTTAAAGAACCTGTAGAAACAGCTTCAACTGCCTGTACAGTGTTATCACCTAAGCGCATGACTGTATTTTTACCAAATTGTTTTTCAATCTGGCTTAACGCAGCTTGTAACGCCTTGCTTTTATTATCATCCATCTCAAAACCTCAAAACTTTATTTCTTAACGACTAACCCAAGTGGATGTATTGAATCTCAACTTGTTGGGACTTGAGTATAGTGGCAGATTCTCATTGTTTATTCTACATCTGATCTCTGTCTATGCGACACAAGATGACGCATCCAAAATTAGAAAATTTTATTCATCATGATAAGACCATGATTGAACATTTTCCTGTTTAAAACGATTGATATCACGACGATCTTTTTTGCTTGGTCGATGATCTGGTCGGGCTAGATTATGCATTTTTCGTTGTGATGCATGCAACTCTCGACGAGCAATACTTTCAGCTGTTTCTTCATAAAGGAGTTGTGCAGCTGGCGCACCGCCACGTACGGCTGAAAGGGCTTTTACAACCACAGTCTTTTTCTCAAAACCTTGCTGGATGGTCAGTTCCATACCAATACGCACGTCTCTGGAGACCTTGACACGATCATTATTGTGGTGGACTTTACCGCCTTCTATCGCAGCTTTGGCAATTGAGCGTGTTTTAAAAAAACGTGCAACCCAAAGCCATTTATCAATACGCATGGCTTCCATGCTTGCTGGTTCATGCTGTCTTGGCATCTGTTACCTGTAGGTTGGTTTCAAGATAATCAAAAAGTTCAGTTAAGTGATCAAGGGCGGGATAGGGTAATTCGGTTGCCGCTCTGGCAGCTTTACTGCTTGAAGGCTGTAAAATACTAAACAGCTGGGTAATACCGAAATCTTCTGCACTTTTGAGTACGGCAACGGTATCGTCAATAAATACAGCCTGTGCTGGATCAAATGGATGCAGTTGCTGAAGTTTTTGCCAAAAAGCAGTTTCTTCTTTGGCGTGCCCAAGTTCTTCACTACTGATCATAAGTTCAAAATAGGGGCTAAGTTCCACATTTTCAAGCTTCAATTGCAGGCCTGCACGATCTGCATTGGTCAGTAACCAGCAACGATAACCTTTAGCTTTAAGTTGTTCTAACAATTGATGGCAGCCAGTACGCGGGCCAATTTTGTTGCGATGCTCGTGCTGGAGTTGGAGTACATCGACTCCGACTTTAGCCGTCCAGTGCGCCGAAGAATACCAAGATAGTGTATGCTTATGTTGTTGGTAAAATTGAAATAGTGTTTGTTGGCTTTGTTCCAGACTGCATTGGTGAACTTGAGCGTGCCGCTCAGGCAAACAGTGATTCCAGATAAAGTCGTCAAATGCTAAATCGAGTAATGTGCCATCCATGTCGAACATGGCAATCGGCTGCTGCTGTAAATCTGAATATGACATAAGGTTGGTCTATGTTTATTAAAACGCTTGCCCCACAAGATCAGTTAATTTCACAACTTGTTCCCATCATGGCGCAGGCTAGTCAAATATTGCTGGAAGAATACCAAAGTTATTGTGCTGGGTGCGAGTTTAATATTCAGGAAAAAAGTGATGATTCACCAGTAACACAGGCTGATCTGAAGGTGAACCATTTCTTATTGAAGCATTTAGCGACTGTCACTCCGCAGTTGCCGGTGTTGTCGGAAGAGAGTGATTATTCTGCGCGCACAGCTTGGCAGCGTTGCTGGATGCTGGATCCTTTAGATGGCACTAAGGAATTTATTCACGAGCGAGATGAATTTACGATTAATCTCAGCTTGATTGAGGGTGATAGAACCACATTTGCGATCATTGCTGTGCCTTGCGAGCAGGTGATGTACATTGGCTATACTTCGGAACTGCCTTATAAATATAGTTTTAGTCGACAAGAATGGTTTCAGTACCAGATTGAAGAACATGATTTTTCCACACCATTACAAATTGGTCTGAGCCATAACAGTAAAAATCCCAAATATAAAAACTTTATTGAGCCGATCTTGCAACATCGTGCCATAGAGCGACGCGAAGCGGGCAGCGCCTATAAATTTTGTATGATGCTGGAAGGTGAAATTGATATTTATCCTCGGTTCCATCCTACTTCTGAATGGGATACCAGTTCAGGGCAGGCTTTGCTGGAAAGCATTGGCGGTGGTTTGTTGACCTTGGATAAGAAACCTTTTTTATATAATCAGCGTGAAACGGTTTTAAATGGCGGTTTTATCGCATTTCGAGATCAGCATTGCAAAAAAATTGCTTATGAGGCCTTGGCGCTTTCAGGCATTTTGGATTGAGAGTCATCCAGCTCATGCTATAGTGGGGTAAATCCGAACTTGTGTGTGAATATGGCGCTGCATTTATTGCCGAAAAGTATGCTTGAAGCAATTGATTTATTACCTGATGCTTCAACACCTGTAACCTTGTTTACTCGACATTCTCTACGCGAGCTGGTGAATGGGCAGGGCTTGGCGGGTTATGATCTGCAATTGACAGAACCAGGGCGTGATCTGGCCTATGCTTGGGGTGAATACTTAAGCCAGCATAGTGATCGGGCGATTCAGCATTGTATTTCAAGTCCAATTCAACGTTGTGTCGATACCGCAGCCTTAATGATTGAAGGTGCAGACCAGACGCGTAAGGCTGTGAATACGCATCGTATTGAAATTGTGGAACAGCGCTTATTGGTTGAGCCGGGCAGTTTTGTGCTGGATATTCAACAGGCCGCTCCCTATTTCCGTAAGCAGGGCGCTTTAGGCTTTATTAATAGTTTTGTGAATAATGCGCTGCCTGGTATGAAACATCCGATCACAGGTGTATTTGATGTATTGGAGCTGCTTTACCATACCCATCCAACCCAACAAAATGGTCTGAGTCTGGCGGTAAGTCATGACACGATTCTTGCGGCAATCATTGCTGTGATTTCGGGTAAAAACCAAATTGAGCAAACAGATTGGCCAGAAATGATGGAAGGTTTATTTGTCTGGTTTGAAGGAGACGATTTTGCCGATAGCCAGTTAAAATGGATTTGGCGTGGTGAGAAAAATGTTTTGAATATAAAGCAGTTTTTAGGCAAGTAATGTACGGGTAGATTAAATGCCCGAATAATAATTGTATTTAATAAAACCCAAATAGATTTTTATTTGGGTTTTGTTTTAAATGATCTGGCAGGATCAAAGAATTAGCGACATTTACCAGTTTTTTGTCCTTCAATGCTACTTTGATTTGTTTGCAGTCGAGTTGATGCCGAGCAATGGACATCACCAGAAATAACCGATTTTTCTAAATGAATCATGGTTGCTGCCTGTGGGGCATGAATATCACCACTTACGCTTGAATTAATTAAGCGTACTGCTTTGGCTTGGTTGGCCTGTATGCTGCCTTGAATGGAAGAGCTATTTAGAATCAGGCTGGCATCTTTCTGAATATTTACATCTCCTTCAATGGAGGAGTTATTCACAGTACAGGTGGCGCCAGCTGGAATGGTAAGATCGCTGAGCGTATTGTTATCGATGACACTATTACATGTTGCAGCAAAGGAAAGGCTGCTACATAAAGCAAAGCTGATGGGAATGATAACTTTCCAGATTTTATTCATGATGCTCTCCAGCATGTGTTATTTAATTATTTATATACACTTCAATTTAAATTAATTTTATTTTCATAAAATAGCGTATTTGAGTTATAAAAATGTAGTTGTACATCGGTCTGGCATTGTTGTGGTTTTGATTCTGTATTAGCGCTTATTATTTTAAAATTACAATAAATTAAGCATACTATTTCAATGTTAAAAATTAACTTCACATTCGATCATTTAAATTGTTAATATTATAAATATATGATTTATATTAATTTTAATTAATTAACAAAATTTATCATTAACGATAATTTGACAAGTTTTTCTTGGGGAAATGTGATGCAATTACAACTTAAATATTTAACGGTCTGTTTGCTGTCCGTGATGGTGGTTGCCTGTGGTGGAGGTTCTTCAGATAGTACAAGTGGAATAAATCATACTGAGCCGCCGAAGAATGATAATACGACCGCGGGAAATGGGAGTCTAATTCCAGATGATGGAACTAGTGAGTTGCCGGGTGATGGAACATCTGAAACACCGAACCAAGGTGGAGATACGACGACAGAAACCCCATCGATTCCTCCTGTTATGGAAAAGTATCCTGAACCCAACAAGGATGTGATTGATGAAGCTGTCTTGGGCTTTTATGATTACGATAAACTGGGACTGCCACGATTATTACGCAATGATTTAAATGGCAGTTTTGCCGCGATGCTGCAATTCGCACAAAGCCATGTGGTTAATCCTAAGAATAATGAAAAAGATTCAATGCCACGCCTAACCACGGAAAAAGATGCGTTATTGCTGGTTACTCCATTGGCGGAAATGGGGGATTTGCAAACATTACAAGTCGAAATTTATCAGGGTAATCAACTACTCCGAACCGTTAAATTGAAAGAGCCATCGAGAATTGCAGCTTCGGATCAATCCAATACAGATGGACGTCCGCCTGTAAGCTATTCAAAGCGAGCATGGACAGTCGCATTGAAATGGCATGAAATCAGAGCAGGTCTGCATCTTCGCGTGGTTGATCCACTGAATAACCGCAGTGGTGATCTTGCAGCAGACAATATTGACTTGGCCGCGCCGGGTGAATTGGTGTTGCAGAATATCCGTTTAGGCTTATTAACTGATCCGCCGAAATCTACGGGTCATTATATGCTGCTTGAGCCTGCAAAAGCAGGCACTGATTACTTTCAGACTATTCCTGCTGCACGTATGATTGTCGCAAAATATGATGATTTAAGACTCAATAAAGTCATGGTTGCAAGTGGTGTTATTTATGATACAGCCAGCGCAACTACGGGTGATGTGTATAGCGGTGATATGCGTGAGGATACCGCCAAGTCGACTTTTGGCGTGGGGATTAATCTGGCCAACTGGGGCATCACCAGTGCTTCAATGGCGAGTCAGGAACAACCTCAGTTGACTCAAAGTGTGATAGCGCATTATGCACGCGGGAAATATAGCAATGGTGAGGCCACCCATGGCTTAAGTGGTGGTAATGGTATGTTGACCTTGATCGATTCTGTGGGCAATGAGTTTAGCCATGAAATCGGCCATCATTATGGGCTTGGGCATTATCCTGGTGCTGTGGGGGAGAATATGTTTTGGGCTGCACATCATGCGGATAGTGGTTGGGGCTATATTGCCTTTAGAAATAAAATGCGTGGCAACCTCAATTGGACCAATACCAATTTAGGTGATGGGGCCAATGGTGTACCAAACTTCCTGAATAAATATGCCTATGGTTGGGATGCAATGTCGGGTGGCGCAACGGCAAGCAGTATTTCTAGGTATACCCATTACACGGGCTATAGTACTTCTCTAAAAATTCAGCCTGCTTTTGATCGTTATGTGTGGGATGCCAATTCGCCAACAGGCTATAAAAAATGGAATGCAACAACACGGATGATGGAAGTTGCACAACCTAAAACGCCAAATTCAAGTAACGTCTGGTATAACCGTGCTGATGGTAACTATCTAAAACCAAGAATGTTCGGTGTGCCTGTGTATACGATCTTGGGTGGGTACGATCCAGTCGCACAAGTTGGTCTGATCTATCCAGCAGCAAAAGGAAATTGGGGGAATGTATTTGACTTACCACAAGTGAATCCAAATGCTACAACCGCAAATTGCTGGTTGAATGTGCGATTTGCAAGTGCAAGTCAAAATATCGCTTTGGCACCGCAGCGCATGAATGGCAATGCCAATAAGTTCCATATTAATCTGGCACAAAGTGAGGCACCGCAACAAGTCAATCTTTACTGTAAAAAAGCTGACCAAGCAGCAGCGGTATTACTGTCTAGTTTCGCCATCCCAGCTAACACGACTGCTTTAGCGCCAGCCGTTGAAATTGGTAAGGAAGCAGAGTATTCAGCTTTAAGAGCACTTGAATTACCTCAACTGGAGCAGGCTTTACTTAATAATAAGAATAAGGCTGTTGTAAATCTTTCACCTGAATCTAAATTGTTGTTTGATTCATATAGAACCTTTAAAGATCAGTTATCACCAGAAGCACAAACTGAAATGGTGCGTTATACCCAGCAGCAGATTAAGCTTTATCGTTTAAATCGCTGGATCAATGTGTATCGCTTGGACTTGACCAATTTAAATGCCGATGCATTAACTGCGTTCCGTGCTTTTGTTGAAAAGTTGGAGCTCAAAGGTGATTTGAATTTTGCATCAAGTACCAGTTTATTAAACAGAGCCAATTGTTTAAAAGCTGAGAAATTGGCGAATGGTGACTTAAATGCATTTATTAGTGGATCAACAGGCTGTGTCGGCAATGATTCCGAAAAATGGATTTATGATGCATTGGGTAAAATCCATAATAAGCAATATATTGACCAATGCCTAACAACCACGGCTGGGAATGTCATTAATCTCATGCCTTGTAGTACAGCAAACAGTCAGGTGTGGGAGCTTGATACTGCGGCTCAAGCGATTAAGCAATCGAATCAGTGCTTTGATCTGGAAGGTGGCTATTTAACCAATAATCGAGCACGTCTAATTCGCTATCGTTGTACCAGCGGTGCCAATCAAAAATGGAGCATTCCAGTGATGAATAATAGTTTGGTACTTGCGAGCTTATCGGCTAAGAATTTACCAGTCGCGGCTAAGGCTTTAGCAGTGAATCCTTAATCACCATAAGATTTAATCTGAACTTAATAAATAAAAATATGGAGCACTTCGGGGCTTCATATTTTTTTATCATTCATTATATGTTCTAAAAAGTTAAAAATAATAAAAACTGGTCTTTTAAAATTGGTCTTTTTTCGTCATGATATGAAAATAAAAAGAGAAAACTGACACATAATTGGATAAAAAGATGTTATCAAGCACAATTTATTTATGGGAGCCTGAGATTTTTACAGGCAAAGTGCCCGCAGAAGATGATTCTCATCAAGTTGCTTTTGAGTTGCATCAGCAATATTGCAACATTTCCAGTCATGGCAAAACTTTGCAGGCATGGTTGCTATTATTTTCCAATAAAATTTGTGATCCACAATATCAGGCTTATTTCTCTGAGCCTACTCAGCTGTGGGTGGAAAAGATCAAGCAGCAATTTGCTCAGGGCATAGGCGCAAGTGTGCGTTTAGATGCATTGATACAAGAAGCTGAAAATGATGCGGTGTATCGGGTCTTTTATGAAACGGTTCAAGAAACGGGAATAGGGTTTTATGAGCCAAATTATAATGTATGGGCGATTGGAGAATTGCAGTCTCCAGAAAATGCAGTGTCGAATATGTTGCAACCTTATTTGTTGGAACCATTGGAATTAAAACAAATTCAGGTTGTCGAAGAGGTGAAATCACCTTTGCAAACAGGCAATTTTGATATTCCGCATAATATGGCTGCTGCTGAGCAACTGATTAGCCAATGGTTTGAGCAGCAAGAAGATACGCAACATCTCAAACTTGATGTTTTTAATGTGGCACATGATTTTATTTCAAACTGGGGAAATATCGGTCGACCAGAATTGGCGCTTGATACAGGCTATCGTTGCTTTTTATTGACTCAAAAACAGCTGGGTGTGTTTTATCAATTGAAGATGGTACTTAGGAAATTGACCATTAGCCCGATGCTGTCTTTTGCAATGGATTTTACCGATCGTTTTATTCCTGATCACTTGCAGGAGCAGCTATCTGAACGTTTGATTTTTCGGCTACGTTCGATGGATGTCCATCAACATTCTATCGGGAAGCATACTTCTGAGCCTTGTTTCTTTTTAACGGGGCGTTGGGAAAGCAAAGACAATATTCAGGATTTCTTCCAAAATTTAGATGCTTATATCCATTTTATCTTTTCAAATGTAGGGCACGGTAAACTGGAGACGTTACAAGCGTGGGCATATGGAGATATGCCAGCAGACTTTACGGTGGATCTGGATTTTCGTTTTGAATTAATGATGATTGCACTGAGTCAGGATCATGATTATTTAAATGAGCGCTATCAGTTTTATAAACAGGCTTTTGCTCAACACAATGCGCGTACGCGTGATCTGGGGTTGCTTGAGGAGAGTTATACGTTTTGCCAGAAACTGATCATGATCGTGAAAGAGGCGGGAACGGGTTTGCAGCCTTATTTGAAAAACTAAAGACAATAAAAAAGCCCGAAAACTCGGGCTCTTTTATATGCATCAAATTAGTTAGCTAATGCTTTAACTTGAGCGTTCAAGCGGCTCTTATGACGAGCAGCTTTGTTTTTGTGGATGATGCCTTTATCAGCCATACGGTCGATTACAGGAACAGCTTTTTTGTAAGCTTCTGTAGCAACAGTATAATCACCAGCAGCGATCGCATTTACAGTACGTTTGATGTAAGTACGAACCATAGAACGCAAGCTTGCGTTGTGTTTACGTGCTTTAACGTTTTGACGAGCACGTTTTTTAGCTTGAGCAGAGTTTGCCACTCGTGCACTCCTTGAAAATAAGTTGGTCTGGGCGGGCTGAAGTTAAAACCAAAAAAATATTGGCAACATTCACCAGCCCGTAAACAAGTGCCATATTTTGAGGAAACTAAGCCCCGAAGTCAAGTCTTGTGATACTTTTAAGTACATTTAACAGATGATAATCGTGCAAGAAAACGTTACATTAAGCCTAGTCATAGCTTGGAAGAATTAAAAATGAGAATAGGTGATAAAAAAGCAATTGTAATTGGTGCAACAGGATTGGTCGGTCAGGCCTTGGTGGATGAGCTACAACAAGCAGAAGATTTTAATTCGATTACCGTTGTTGTCAGGAAAAATTCAGAAACATTAAATGCTTACAGTAAGGTCACTCAACTGATTCTGGAGGACTTCCTGTTATTGAATGATGAGGATGTTAATGCCTATACCCATGCCTTTAGTTGCTTGGGAAGTACCATAAAACAGGCGGGTTCTAAAGACGCTTTCTATGCAATTGATTATGAAATTAATGCGCATTTTGCTGATCTGGTTCAGGATAAAAATATTCATTTATTAATTGTGAGCGCGTTGGGAGCGAACGCAAATTCGCCAATTTTCTATAATAAAGTGAAAGGTGAACTCGAAAACTACCTCAAAAGCCTGTCAATTTATAAGCTATCGATTTTCCAGCCTTCGCTTTTAATTGGTAAACGGAGTGACGTGCGTTTGCTAGAGGATCTGGCGCAGACCGCATTTAAGTTGGTGGAAAAAACGTGGACTAGGCCGTTTAAACTTAAACCTGTTACCGCAGAACAATTGGCGCATACTATGCTGGTTGCAGCACAAACACAGACTGCCGCATTTAAACTGTACGATAACCTGAGCATACAACAAAGCAAATAATGGAGAATTTCAGTGACGACAATTCCTTTTGTAACTTGTGATTTGTTAGATGATAACCCTGAAAAAGAGCTACAAGTGGTCATCCCATCTTTAGATGGTAAATTCTTTAAAAGCTATGGCGCACGTAAAACCTTTGGTGGCCAAGTGGTTACGGTAAAGTGTTTTGAAGATAACTCGCGTGTGAAAGAACTCTTGGCAACGGATGGTACAGGTAAAGTACTGGTGGTTGATGGCGGTGCATCCATGCGCTGTGCCCTGATGGGAGATATGATTGCCGAATCAGCAGTGAAACATCACTGGAATGGGGTGGTGATCTATGGCTGTGTACGCGATGTCGATGCGATTGCAGAACTGGATTTAGGCGTACATGCATTGGCTGCAATCCCGCAAAAAAGTAATCGAAAAGGCATAGGTGAAGTCGATGTCAGCTTGTATTTTGGTGGCGTGACAATCAATTCAGGCGATTATATCTATGCAGATAATAATGGGATTGTGATTGCAAAAGAAAAATTGGTCGACTGCTAAAAGGATAGCACTATGCTGAATAGGGTGAATCATCAACTCAAAGTTTTACAATCTGTTGTTGCCAGTGTGATTGAAGGTGGACGAGGTGCAATGGGAACACCATTTCCAAATCAACCTGCAAAAGCAATAAAGCTCTATGAGTTTGAAGGTTCACCGTTTTGCCGCCGTGTCCGTGAAGTTATTACTTTGCTGAATCTGGATGTGGAAATTTATCCATGTCCAAAAGGCGGTCAAAAATATCGCCAGATCGTGAAAGAGAAAGGTGGAAAAAAACAATTTCCTTTTTTAATTGATGAAAATACAGGTGACCAGCTATATGAGTCACAGGCAATTATTCATCATTTGTTTAAACATTATGGTAAAACAGGCCAAACACCGAAAAAATTTAGCCATTATCCAAAACTTCCCTATGTATCTACGTTGGCGACAGTCGCCAATGCGGCGCGTGGGGTCTGGATTAATCAGCAGATTATTGAGCGTTCAGCGCCAGCGCAGTTATTGGAACTCTGGAGCTTTGAGGCAAGTCCTTATACCCGTTTGGTGCGTGAAGTACTGACTGAGTTGGAATTGCCTTATATCCTGCATAATGTGCCGAAAGAGCGTTGGCAGGACATGGGGCCAGCAGTACTGCGTTTAAAACCAGGAAAATATATTCCGCTACCAAATGGTAAGCGTGAAAAAGTGGTTGAAGTGATGGGGCGTGATATTCAGGTGCCGTATCTGGTCGATCCGAATACAGGTGTAAAAATGTTTGAATCTGCCAAGATTGTGGAATATTTAAAGAAACAATATGGGAAATAATTGTTGGAAAAGCATCTTTTAACAGATGCTTTTTTTATATCTGCTGATGCGAAGGTTGCTTCAATAATGGGTTTAGCGGTTTAATACCGTTGAAAAATAGTGATGCGATCTCGAAATGTTAAGCCAATTGACCAACTTATTTAAAAGTTCTAAAGAAACACCTGAACAGTTATTTTTAAAAGAACATGCATTGAGCTTTGATGCTGAACAAGGGGCGATTCTGGGTGGGGTAGTGCTGAATGAGTTAGGGTTTCGTCTAGAGTATTTCTCAAACCGAAAGTTAGATCGATTTGATGATCTGGAAAAGTTATTTCGGATTGCACCGCAAATTAATGAAAAGATCGATCTAGAAATTCATTCACAACGTTTTGTTGAGCGGTTGGGAAATAATGAAGAAAATCTCAAAGAACTTAAGCAAGCGATTAAAGTTTTAAATGATTATTATGTGAAGTTTAAACGGGCGAGATAGTTAGGCTTAGGCTTGAACTTATGAATTATCTTCCTATTCACTATAAAGATGAATTGTCTTTAATTTTTGTTTTTCAACGTTGAAAAGTTAGAAAAATCTTTGCTCAGCTTTGTTCATAAACTGACGGTACATCTTTGTTATCGCAGTACAATCAGGCAGCTGTTGCCAACCATGAGACTAAATGAGAATTTAAGTCTAGATAGATGAAATTTTTGTAGCTTTAAACATAAAAAAGGGACTAAATCCAAAGATTTAATCCCTTTGTTGATCAGGTTAGAGATTATTTTTCAATAATCGCTGTTACACCTTGACCGCCAGCTGCACAGATCGAAACAAGAATACGACCTGAACCTTTTTGATTTAAGATTTTTGCAGCAGTTGCGATGATACGACCGCCAGTTGCAGCGAATGGATGACCCGCAGCTAAAGAAGAACCTTTAACGTTGAGTTTGCTGCGATCAATTGAACCTAAAGGTGCATCTAGACCTAAACGCTCTTTACAGAATTTTTCATCTTCCCAAGCTTTTAACGTAGAAAGAACTTGTGATGCAAATGCTTCATGGATTTCATAGTAGTCGAAATCTTGAAGTTTAAGGCCAGCACGCTCAAGCATACGTGGAACTGCATAAGCAGGCGCCATCAATAAGCCTTCTTTCTTACCCACGAAATCAACTGCAGCAGTTTCAGAGAAAGTCAGGTATGCAAGTACTTCATGACCGTTTGCTTTCGCCCATTCTTCTGAAGCTAAAAGTACACATGATGCACCATCAGTTAACGGCGTAGAGTTACCCGCTGTCATAGTTGCAGCTTCGCCCTTACCAAATGCTGGCTTTAATTTCGCTAATTTTTCAGCAGTAGAGTCAGCACGTAAGTTGTTATCACGGCTTAAACCTAAGAATGGCGTGATTAAGTCATCAAAGAAACCTTCTTCGTATGCTTTTGCCATTTTTTGATGAGAAGAAGCAGCTAAAGCGTCTTGATCTTCACGTGGAATACCCCATTCAAGCGCAGTGATTGCTTGATGGTCACCCATAGATAAACCTGTACGTGGTTCACCATTTTTAGGCGCATCCATAAGATCTTTTACATTGATCTTCGCTAAAGCTTTTAAGCGATCTTTACCTGTTTTTGCAATATTAAGTTCAAGAAGTGCTTTACGTAAGCCATCACCGAAAGCGATTGGCGCGTCAGATGTTGTATCCACACCGCCAGCAATACCCACTTCGATTTGACCCAAAGCGATTTTGTTTGCAACCAAGAATGCTGCTTGTAAGCCAGTACCACATGCTTGCTGAATGTCATAAGCCGGTGTTTCTGGTGCAAGTTGCGTGTTTAACACACATTCACGTGTCATGTTGAAATCACGGCTGTGCTTTAATACCGCACCCGCAACCACTTCACCTAGGCGTTGACCTTGCAGGTTGAAGCGCTCAACCAAACCGTTTAACGCAGCTGTAAACATGTCAATGTTAGAAGCTGTGAAATAAGCGCCGTTAGAGCGAGCGAAAGGAATACGGTTACCGCCGATAATGGCAACACGGCGCACAGTGTTTTGGCTCATGGTTTTATCCTGTTGAACAGAAGGTTTGGTTGTTTTAGCTGTCGCTGCTTTTGTCGTTGTAGAAGCAGCGCTTTTTGTAGCACTCGCACTACGGCTGGTAGTACGGGTACGCGTTGTCTTTGGTGTCGTCGTTGCTGCTTTTGGAGTAGTGGTTGCAGTTTTACGTTTCGTAGTCGCTGCTTTTGATGTATTTGACACAGTCTCCTGAGCAGAATTGTCGACTGCTGGATTTTCTTGAGTTGTTTTGCTCATAAGGCTTTTCCAAGCATAATTGCGATATTCTTGGTACAAACATACCATATTTTCAATACTGCTGTATTGACTAGAATGACGCTTGAGACCACATTCAGGTCAAGACATCCAGACATGAACTCAAGTATGATTTGTGATGAGTCAATCAGACATTGATTTCATGCCATATCCCAACATGATTCATGTGTTTGTAACAAATTCATTTGTATGAGAGATAATAACCATGACTGATCAGTACCAAGCATTTACACAATCACCTTTAGGTAAATTTGTTGTAAAAAATTTAGGTCTACCATCACCAGTGACGCTAGATCGTTTTGAAAGTGCTCAGCCTGTTGTGAATGGAGCAGTATTGCTTGGCGCAGCACCATCAAGTACGGTTTCTGGTGCGATTGCTCAAGTTCTTAGCAATATTCATGCAGATAGCTATGTCGGTAATAATGTTGAATTACAACAAACTGCTGCAAAAGTCGGCTTAAATCTTCGTCCATTGAATGCCGATGATAAAGAATCTAAATTTAAAGCCGTTGTATTTGATGCTTCTGGTATTCAGGATTCTGAGCAGTTAAAAGAGTTGTATAACTTCTTCAATCCAATCGCTCGTCAAATCTCAAGTTCAGGTCGTGTGATTGTGATCGGTACCACACCTGAAACTGCAAAAACAGTCAAACAGGCGATTGCACAACGTGCGCTTGAAGGTTTCATCAAATCTGTTGGTAAAGAATTCAAAAAAGGCATTACTGCTCAAGTGGTTTATGTCGATCAGGGCGCAGAAGCAAACCTTGAATCAACTTTACGTTTCTTGATTTCACCACGTTCTGCTTATGTATCAGGTCAGGTGATCCGCGTATCTAAAGCAGATGTGGCTGATTTAGACTGGGCGAAGCCACTTGCAGGCAAAACTGCATTAGTGACTGGTGCGAGCCGTGGTATTGGTGAAGCGATTGCGCATGTATTGGCGCGTGATGGTGCGCATGTCATTTGTTTAGATGTTCCGCAACAACAAGCTGATCTTGAGCGTGTTGCAGGTTCAATTGGCGGTTCAGTATTGGCAATCGATATTACGGCTGCGGATGCGGGTGAAAAAATCAAGACTGCTGCTGCAAAACAGGACGGCTTAGACGTGATCGTTCACAATGCAGGGATTACCCGTGACAAAACTTTGGCAAATATGAAGCCTGAGCTTTGGGATCTTGTCATCAACATTAACTTGTCTGCCATTGAGCGTGTTAACGATTACTTACTATCTCATGATGGTTTAAATGCAAATGGCCGTATCGTTTGTGTATCATCAATCAGTGGTATCGCGGGTAACCTCGGTCAAACCAACTATGCGGTATCTAAAGCAGGTGTGATCGGTCTGGTTAAATTTACTGCGCCGACATTGAAAAATGGTATTACCATCAATGCAGTTGCACCAGGTTTCATTGAAACGCAAATGACTGCTGCGATTCCATTCGCGATCCGTGAAGCTGGTCGCCGTATGAACTCAATGAACCAAGGTGGTTTACCTGTAGATGTTGCGGAAGCAATTGCGTGGTATGCGTCTACTGGTTCAACAGGTGTGACAGGTAACGTTGTTCGCGTCTGCGGTCAAAGCTTGTTAGGTGCTTAAGCATTAGGGTTTTGAAGAGGGGTGCTTGCGCATCCCTTTTTTATAAAAATATTGAAAGGTTTATTATGAATACACGTCATTTTAGTCAGTTGCCAAAACCTTATTTAGCTTATCCAAAAGTCATTCAAGGTCTCATTTTCAAAAAGCCAAAAGGTGAGAAGGTCCTGCCACAAGTTGAATATGTGGTGGATACACTTAAGATTGATAGCAAACATTTAGAAAGCTATAACGAGATTTGTGGTTTTAAAAATGATGGTTTCGTGCCTGCAATTTATTTAGCGGTTCTGTCTCAAAGTCTGCAAATGCATATGATGACCAGCGAAGCTTTCCCGTTTCCGATTTTGGGTTTGGTGCATATTCGTAACCAGATTAAGCAAACACGCAAAATTGCTGTGAATGAACAAATTACGCTGTCTTGTAAGTTTGGTGAATTGAAACCACACGACAAGGGTTTACAGTTTGATTTCATTACCACTGCGAAAGTTGCAGGTGAAGTGGTAATGGAAAGTTTAACGACGTATTTATCGCGTCAAAAAACTGAGAAAAAAACGACTGAGAAGGCTAAAGATACGCAAGAACCAGCTTATCAACCACAAGCAGAATGGAATATTTCAGAAAATACGGGTCGCCGTTATGCGGTGATTTCTGGTGACTTTAACCTGATTCATATTCACGCTGTGACTGCAAAAGCATTTGGTTTTAAACAGGCGATTGCACATGGTATGTGGAGCAAGGCTAAAGCTTTGGCGAGCATTGAACTTCCAGCAGCTTATGAAGCGGATGTCTGGTTTAAACTACCAATGTATTTACCTTCAACGGTTGAGTTTTTAACTGCAGCTGAATCAACGCAAACAGATTTCTTGATCCGCAATGTGAAATCTAAAAAGCCGCATGTGGCAGGTACAGTGAAAGCACTTTAATATTTTTTAAAATTGGAAATTCTCCCTGTTGTTCGCAACAGGGATATTATAAAAACATAAATATCATAAGGAATTGAGCTTTGATTAAAGAAATTTTATTTGCCGATACGCATCATTATCATGGCAGTGTTGATGAGCGTTTTATTGACTTGGCTAGCCAGTTTAGCCGTCTACAAGATGCCCGAAGCCAGCAAGGCGGCGCGGCATTGGTGGTGTATTTCCAAGGCCAAAAAGTCGTTGATATTTTTACGGGTAAAAAATCTCAAGAAGAAGATTGGCAAGCAGATACTTTAGCGATGTGTTACTCAACGGGTAAAGGCATTCTTGCAACCCTTGCGCATATTCTGGTGAGTGAAGGGATACTTGAATATGATCAGCCTATTGCGCATTACTGGCCTGAATTTGCTCAAAATGGCAAAGCCAATATTACGTTACGACATGTTTTATCGCATCAAAGTGGCTTGTTTGATATCCGCAATATGATTGATGCCGCGACAGAAATGCTGGATTGGTCTCATATGCTGGATGTGGTTGCAGCGGCAACACCGCGTTTTGCGGCAGGACAAAGTTTTGCCTATCAACCTTTGACCTATGGTTGGATTTTGGGTGGTGTGATTGAGAAAGCAGCCAAGCAGCCTTTAAGTTGGTTAATGCAACGTTATCTTGTACAGCCTCTTGAACTGGATGGGGCATATTTCGGTACGCCTGCTTCAGAACTTGATCGTGTTGCAAGGTTATTGGTAAAGCCAAAAGCCCCAACCTTGACTAAGCCTCAAGCTAAGAAAAATAGTCAACCACGTAAAGCTTCTTTATCAGAAAGGTTATTAGAGCTTTCAGGGCAAAACCCTCAGGATTTTCAGGATGCTATGATCCCAAAAGGAATGCGTCATTTTAGTTTCTACAGTGATGAGGGCTTGCAAGCCGTTATTCCGGCAGCCAATGGTGTATTCACTGCGGATAGTTTAGCTAAAGTATATGCAATGCTGGCCAATCAAGGACAATGGCAGGGTCAGCAATTCATTCGTCCAGAAGTATTTAAGCAACTCAGTACGGTACAAAGCAAAGCGCGTGATCGAGTGATGCCAATTCCAATGCATTGGCGTTTGGGTTATCACCGTATTTTAACGATGGGCAAACGTGCGCCACATGGCTTTGGTCATGTTGGCTTTAATGGTTCTGGTGCGTGGTGTGATTTTGATCGTGAATTGAGTTTTGCTTATACCCATAATTTAAATGTGACTTCGGCAACAGGGGATTATCGTCTGTGGGGCTTAAGTCAGGAAACGCTTCGCTGTGCAGATGCAATTTTAAATGGACGAAAAGGGTGGTTTTAACCATCCCTTTACTAACTTGAGCTTGAATAAAAATGACAAGATTAAGAACACATATTGAATTTTCTAGCGATGCATTTCCTCAGACCCAAAATGAAATTAATCAATGGGAAGGGCAGATTTGGGCAGAGAGTCTAGCAAAATATTTAGTTGAACAACTTAATCAGCAAGGTATTGCAAGTGGTTACTGTTTAGAAGATTGGGGCTGTTTTATTGAGTTAGACAATAAACAGTATCCACATATAGGGATTGGATGTAATCGTTATGAGAACGAGTACGAAAATGGTTTTTTAATTTTCCTACATCCCGCTACACCTACTATTCGTAAATGGTTATTTAAAAAAATTGATATTTCAAATCAACTCAATTGTATGGCAGATACAATTGAGAAAATTTTGGCTCAACATTCTGAAATTTATAACACCAGATGGTTGGATGAACAGGAGAAATAAATTAAAGAAACAATTCTGCCTGAATGATGGCTTCAGTATGACGCTTAAAATCACCTTCATTTAAGCCAGTCAGCCCTAATTTATAAATTCCTTCCAGACCACAGACAAACGCAATTAACCGCCATGCGATGTCATGGCTATTGGTCTCAAAATGAAACTCGCCCTGTGCTTGACCTTCATCTATCATACGCACAATAGAACGATGCCAGTCCTGCATGGCGATGTTGTAAGCCTGTTTTATTTCTTCATCTTGATCAATGAGAACTTCGGCTTCATTCCAGAGTCTTAAATAGGGTTGAATCTGCTCAATGTTCTCACAACCGAGTAACAGAGAGAGGCGCTGTAAAGCGTTGGTTGTGCTGACCTGATTTTCAATTTCGTCTAGTTGTTGCATCAGCTTGATAAATGCTTCTGCCTTTAAATGTGAGCTGGAGGCAAAATGATGATGCACTTGTCCTGTCGAGGTTTGGGCTTCGGTGGCAATACGGCGTACGGTCATCGCAGAAAAACCTTCGTTTAAAGCGACTTGCATTGCCGCCTGTAAAATCATTTCACGACGTTGTTCGCGATTTAAATAAGCCATTCTTTGTTTGCGCCTATACCTGTATATAAAACGAGAACACACTACTCCAAATTTTAAAGTTGGACAAGTGTTCAATTTTGATTATAATGACAGCAACTTGAACGATTGTCCAATTTAGAGGCATTTATGTCACGCAAGTGGTTAATTCTTGCAATTGTTGTATTGATCTATATTCCTGTCGCGATTGACGCAACGATTTTACATGTGGCGACTCCAACATTGAGCGAGTCGCTTTCTTCCTCAGCCAACGAACTGTTATGGATCATTGATATTTATTCATTGGTCATGGCAGGGCTGATTTTACCGATGGGTGCCTTAGGTGACCGTATCGGTTACAAACGCCTAATGATGATTGGTGCGGTCTTATTTGGCCTAGCTTCATTAGCAGCAGCATTTTCACCAACCGCATTGGTATTGATTGCTTCACGTGCGTTATTGGCCGTGGGTGGGGCAATGATTCTGCCTGCAACTTTGTCGGCAGTCCGCAACACTTTCCTCGATGAAAAACAACGTAATTTCGCCTTAGGTATTTGGGCGACTGTCGGTGGCGGTGGTGCAGCCTTTGGCCCGTTGCTTGGTGGCTTTTTACTGGAGCATTTCCATTGGGGCTCCGTATTCCTGATTAATGTGCCTATTATGATCGCCGTGGTGGTTTTGGCCGCATTTTTGATTCCGAAACAAACGGGGCAACCAAAGCAAAATCTTAACTTGCTACAGGCGCTTGTATTGGTAGTTGCTATCCTGAGCATGATCTATGCGGTGAAAACCGTAATGCATGGCTTTACGGTATGGGCGATATTGATTTTTGCAATCGGTTTTAGTTTGTTAGTTGGCTTTATTCGTCAACAACTCATTTCAAAATCACCTATGATTGATATCCAATTGTTTAAGCATCCTGTGATTGCGACAGGTGTGGTGATGGCGATTGTCTCGATGATGGCTTTGGTGGGGTTCGAGTTATTGGTTTCGCAAGAACTGCAATTTGTTTACCAACTTTCACCATTGGCAGCAGGGGCATTCATTTTACCGTTTATGGTTGCGATTAGTTTAGGTGGCCCAATCGCCAGTATGCTGGTTAATCGTTTTGGTCTCCGTTCAGTCGCATCGCTCGGTATGTTGATGAGCGCGGTAAGTTTGTGGGGCTTGGCAAATACTGATTTTATGCAGGCGAAGATGCAGGTCTGGAGCTGGATGGTTGTTTTAGGTTTAAGCGTGGAAATTGCTTTATTGGCTTCAACCTCTGCGATTATGTCTTCAGTGCCACCAAGCAAAGCGACGGCAGCAGGGGCGATTGAAGGGATGGCCTATGAGCTGGGAGCAGGTTTAGGAATTGCCTTTTTCGGTCTGATGTTGTCATGGTTCTATGCCAACTCGATTGTAGTACCAACCGAAGTGCCGCATCGCATTATTGAACAGGTGAGCAGTTCGATTGGAGAGGCGGTTCAAGCTGCCAAGCAATTACAACCCGCAATTGCAGAGCATGTGATTACTGCTGCGAAACAAGCCTTTAGTCAATCACATCGTTCCGTGTTGAATGTGGCAGCCTTGTTATTCTTGATCTTGTCGATTTTTATTTGGTTTGCTTTACCAAAGAGAGTCACGGTGGTTGAGGAATAATGGCTTACCCTGATCTAAATTGAGTTTAGGTCAGGGTATTTTTAAGGAGCATTTATCCCAAACTCACGTAAAATTTTACACAACTGAATCATCGGTAAGCCCATCAAGGTGGTTTGATCATCACCCACCATTTTTTCAAATAAGCTAATGCCCAAGCTTTCACATTTAAAACTACCAGCACAATGTAAAGGTTGATCTATTTCAATGTAACGCTCAATTTCCGCCAAGGTTAATTCGCGGAATTTGACTTGGTAATGTTCAACCAGCGTCGTTTCAAAACCAGATTGTAAATGTTGAACACTGAGCGCAGTGCTGAAAAATACGGTTTGACCCGAGTTGGCCTGTAATTGCTGAATGGCATTTTCAATGCTCAAAGGCTTGCCAATAAAATCATAGGGGGCATGTTCACGCCAAGCCACTTGATCAGAACCAATGATAATCGCATTTGGATATTGTTCCGCAATGACACGGGCTTTTTCATGGGCCAGTCGTTTAGCCAAATCATCGGCATGTAATTCACCTGTTGCAGATTCATCAATATCAGGGGAAATACAGCGATAACTCACTCTTAGACGATCCATGAGATCTTTACGGGTTTGGCTGCTAGAGGCCAGAATCAGTTCATACTGGCGCATTACACTGCATATTCCACAAGAATATTGAGTGGTACGTAGTGTAGCACCGCATTGTGGCATGCATTGAGTTTGATCGGTGGTGCTTGTCCTGCTTGATACGCTTCGACCCAACGCGTCACACAGATACACCAGAAATCACCCGGTTTAAGCCCGGGAAAGCCAACTTCTGGTAACGGTGTGATCAGGTCATTGCCGACTTTTTGTGAAAAATTCAGAAATTCAGAGGTCATTTGCGCGCACATGGTGTGTTGACCTGAGTCGGTGACCGCCGTGTGACAAAAACCATTACGGAAATATCCGGTCAGCGGATCATAACAACAGCTGGCTAAAGGCTCGCCAAGTACATTTAAACGATTAATTTTAGGATCTGGATGAATAGACATAATAATAATAAAGATCGGGTGACGCTGATTATCATAATCAAAAGTGACGGCTTCGGCAGCTTTTCTGCAAAAAAACTCACCTTTATTTCAGAGAATCATTTAAAATTGTTCCGTTTTTAAAATCAACTAGAGAGCCATCCATGAATTTTCAGCGCATGACTGATCTTGATTTAGCAGGTAAACGTGTCCTTATTCGTGAAGACTTAAACGTTCCTGTAAAAAATGGGGAAATTACCAGTGATGCACGTTTACGTGCTGCATTGCCAACCATTAAAGCTGCTTTGGAAAAAGGCGCGGCAGTAATGGTATTTTCTCATTTGGGTCGTCCTGTAGAAGGTGAGCCAAAACCAGAACAATCACTTGCACCAGTTGCTGCTTATTTGAGCAAAGCCTTAGGTCAAGATGTTAAATTATTCACAGACTATTTAGATGGCGTGGACGTTGCGGCGGGTCAGGTCGTATTGCTTGAAAACGTGCGTTTCAACCACGGTGAAAAGAAGAATAACGAAGAACTTGCAAAAAAATATGCAGCGCTTTGTGACGTATTTGTTATGGATGCATTTGGTACAGCGCACCGTGCAGAAGCATCAACTGAAGGTGCAGCACGTTTTGCACCAATCGCAGCAGCAGGTCCATTGTTGGCTGCTGAATTAGATGCGCTTGGTCGTGCAATGCAAACTCCAGAAAAACCAATGGTGGCGATTGTTGCGGGTTCTAAAGTATCAACTAAACTTGATGTATTAAACTCATTATCAACAATCTGCGATCAATTGATCGTTGGTGGTGGTATTGCTAATACTTTCCTTGCGGCAGCGGGTTATAACGTTGGTAAATCACTTTACGAAGCTGACTTGGTTGAAACAGCAAAACAAATTGCTGCAAAAGTGAGTGTGCCATTACCAACTGATGTTGTGGTTGCAGATGCAAGCCAAATCAACTTTGAAGACTTCTTGGGTTCATTGGCAAGCGCACAAGCTGTGGTGAAAAATGTTGCAGATGTGACTGACACTGATATGATTCTGGATGTTGGTCCTGAAACGGCTAAAGCATTTGCAGAGATCTTAAAAACTTCAAAAACTATTCTTTGGAATGGCCCAGTGGGCGTATTTGAAGTGGATCAATTCGGTGAAGGCACTAAAGCACTTTCTTTGGCGATTGCTGAGTCTGCTGGTTTCTCGATTGCTGGTGGTGGTGATACATTGGCTGCGATTGATAAATATGAAGTTGCTGACCAAATTGGCTATATCTCAACGGGTGGTGGTGCCTTCCTTGAGTTTGTAGAAGGTAAGACTTTACCTGCGGTTGCAGCTTTACTTGAACGTGCTTAATAAAGATTTAACCTATTGATTAGTCAAGAAAATATAAAAAAGAGTCGATTTAAATCGGCTCTTTTTACTTTTGTACAACGTTGTAGTCATTAAAGTGTCATATATCTGAAATATGCTTGTCACAAGTTAACCAAGTTACTGTGGAAAGCCGTGATGAAATTTAAATTAACCCTTGCCGCGCTAATCATTGCTCCAATCATGCTGACTGCATGTGCAAAGAAAGAAGAAGCGAAGAATGTTGAACAGCAAGATCAGGCTGCTTCTGCTGCTGTAGCAACTCAAACGACGCCAGAGCAACAAGCTGCAATTGATGCAATCGATAAACCGAATTTAGATGAACATAATACTGATGTTGCCGAGTCTGGCGCAGCTTCAGAGGTTGCTGCGAGCGAAGCTCACTAAGCAATCCAGAAAATAAAAGCCGATGTAGAAACATCGGCTTTTTTGTTTTTAAGCGTTGCCTTTGCAATAGAAGGTGAGAGTCGTCTGGTAATCATCATCTTTGGCTAAAGAAGCATTTTTACCTGTAATAGTACCAATCACACCTGCGGCAGCTTCAACCATTTTGCCCGTCTGCTCATCCACGACACCTTTCAGTACACCTTGATAAGCTGTTTTTTCATCTACAACAACAGGCGAGGTATTGCGAGTACAGGTTTTTTGGGCAGCGCTAATCGCATTATTTTTAGCGATCAAATTTGTTTTACCAATGCCCGTTACTTCATATTGATTATTTTCTTTTTGAATCGCTAATGTGTTGGTCGGTGTAGATGCACATGCAGTCAGACCCAATGCTAAGCCGCCAAGTAAACTCATGATGAAGGTTTTTTTCATTGCTTGTTCTCAAGTGATTACGTAATCATATTATTTGAACATATAATTTTTGAGTGCTTTGGCAGGTTATGTACAGTTTGTGCAGAGACTCTGTTAATTTTGTCAAATGAATGATGAGCTTAGCAATGATGATATTTTCATTTACTGACAAAAAAGCAATATAAGTAGCAGAGACAAGCATGAATTAGGCATAGTGGAAATCATTCAGATTATGCTAATCTAGCGCCATCCTTGTGTTAGTTAGATTCATTTCAATGACGGACTCAAATATAGAGACAATTCATCAAAATATTCATCAACGTCAATCTATTGGTCAACTTATTGAGCCAGCGCCAAATACAGAACAACTCGAAAAAGCAGTACAAGCTGCGTTGACAGCACCAGATCATCATCGTTTAAAACCTACCCGTTTTGTGATCGTTACACCTGAGCAACGTGCTGCTTTTGGTGAGCATCTTGCTAAAGCTTTGGCAGACCTCGGAGAAACAGAGCCTGCCCAGCTTGATCGGGTGAAGCAGCATCCATTCCGTGCGCCGTTGCTGGTTTTAGCCTTAACGACCCTTCAAGATCATCCCAAAGTACCGCACTTTGAGCAGATCCTGAGCACGGGTGCAGCGATTCAGAATTTCTTGTTGTCTTTACAGGTACAAGGGTTCGCAACCATGTGGCGTTCAGGTGCTGTGGTTGAGTCAAACTGGTTAAAACAACAGTTAGGTTTAAAAGAGCAAGATTTAATTTCAGGTATTATCTATATCGGAACTGCGGCGAAGGCGATTGCCCCGCGTGCAGAAATAAACAGTCAGGATTTTGTCAAAGTGTGGCAAGCAAACTAAGCTCGGTTTGTAATGATTAAAGAAAGAAATAGGTTTCAGGATAAAAAATGACAGAGTTAAAATTTAGCGATTTAGTTGAACCCGTAGCTGTAGATCAAAAAACAGCATTAAGAATTACAGTATTGGGTGGTGGTAGTTTTGGTACAGCCATGGCTAATCTAGCCGTGCGTAATGGTTGCGATACCATGATCTGGATTCGTGATGCTGCGGTGGCGGAAGAAATCAATCAAACTCACGTCAATAAACGCTATTTGCCTGATTTTACCTTGGAACCAGGATTACGTGCAGTCGCTGATCTGGAACTGGCTGTACGTGACCGTGACATTATTCTGGTGGCGATTCCGAGCCATTCATTTCGTGATGTGTTAAAGCAGATTGCGCCATTTATTACCTCTCAGGCGGTGGTTTCATTAACTAAAGGGATTGAGGCTAAAACCTTCAGTTTCATGAGTGATATCATTCGTACAGAATTACCAGAAGTACCATACGGTGTGTTATCGGGTCCAAACCTTGCCAAAGAAATTATGGCGGGGATGCCATCAGGCACTGTAATTGCCAGTGATTCTGAACTGGTTCGCTATGCAGTTCAGCATGCGTTACACAGCGCCTTATTCCGCGTGTTTGGTAGCGATGATGTACATGGTGTGGAATTGGGCGGTGCACTGAAAAATATCTATGCCGTGGCAATGGGGATGGGTGATGCATACAAGATTGGTGAAAATACCAAGAGTATGATCCTGACGCGTGCTTTGGCTGAGATGAGCCGATTTGCGGTAAAACAGGGTGCGAATCCTTTGACATTCTTAGGCTTATCGGGTGTCGGTGATTTATTTGCGACCTGTAATAGTCCGTTGAGCCGTAACTATCAGATTGGCTTTGCTTTGGGTTCAGGTAAAACACTGGATCAGGCGACCAAAGAACTGGGACAGACTGCTGAAGGGATTAATACCATTGTTCAGGTGCGTACCAAAGCACAAGAACTGGATGTGTATATGCCAATTACCAATGCACTGTATGAAGTGATTTTTGAAGGCGCACCGCCAATGAATATTGCGTTGTCTTTAATGAAAAATGGTCATCGTAGTGATGTTGAGTTTGTTTTACCTCATCATGAAGTCTAATCAAAAAACTGTCATCTATTCGCGTTATGATACAGCTATAAAAAATAAGGTCGTTTTATGCAGTTAACTTTAGTTCGTCACGGTGAAGCGTCTCCAGCCATCAATGGAAACGATATGCAACGCCCATTAACCCAGCGTGGACATCAGCAAGCTGAGCAAACTGGGCAGTTTTTAAAAGATGTGATTCAGCCTGAAATCTTTGTGGTGAGCCCTTTATTGCGTGCTCAGGAAACGTTGGCTCATATCAAGGCACATTTTCACGGCATTCCGGTTCTGATTTGCGATAAGATCAAACCAGATGATGATGCCAAAGATGCAATTGAATGGTTGTCAAAATTACCGTACGAGTCAATTGCTGTGGTGTGTCATATGAATGTTGTGGCACATATTGCTGAACAGTTGACCCATGAGAACTTTAATCCATTTGCATTGGCAGAAGCCCGTATTTATGATCAAGCTGTGATCGCGAATGGATTATCGACACAAAAGAATCGTTTTACGCCAACACTATAATTTTTATATATCCGCGTTAGGATAAGGGTACTGAACACCGATGCTGTATTTATGGATGCCCGAAACCAATGGAACATGGTATTGGTCGGCTGGGGAAAACTGGTTGCAAGCCAATAGTCTTGAGCAATTGATTCAAGACTTGCAAGAGCACAATGGAAAAGAAGCGGTGGTTTATTTTCCAAGCCGTAATGCTCAGATGTTGCAACAAGCAATGACAAAGGTACATTACAAACAATTGGGACAAGAGGGGATTAAATATCTCCTCGAAGAGTTTGTAACCTTACCGATTGATCAAATGAAAGTGGTACATCATTTTCATCAGGATCAAGTCAATATTCTAGGTGTAGCACAGTCAACCATTGAAACTTGGCAGCATGCTCTTAGTTTGTTACCTGTCCAGATTAGCGCTTACTTACCTGACTTTTTGATTTTGCCTGAGCCAGAGCAACATGAAGTTGTGTTGGTCAATCTCTATGATCATTTACTGGTCAGAGAAAATGCATGGCTAGGCAACTCGGTGGATGATCTCGGCTTATTTCTTGAGTTTCAGCCACCTGAAACACAATTTAAGTTTGCCAATTTAAATGCTGCCCAGATGGACAGTCTGGCAACGGCATCTAGTAAAGATCAGCGTACAGAATTTAGTTATCAATTTCAGCCACTGTTAAAAGCAAAACAGCATCCTTTTAATGTTTTGCCGAAGTCAAAAAATGCAGAAACCCAATGGTCAGGCTACTGGAAAGCTGCAGCAGCAGTACTTTTGGCTGTGATCGTGGTGCAATTGGGCTATGATACTTTGCGATGGTCGAAATTGAAAAAAGTCGCTGATCAGACGGCTGTTCAAGCCATTGACCAATATAAATACTGGTTCGGCGAAAATATCAGGGTGACTGAACAAAATATTAAGAGCCAGTTTGAAAGCCAGTTGCGTATGAGTCAGCTTGGCGATACGCAGGCACTGTCACTATTGAGTCGTGTCGGGCCAATCCTGATGCAAAAACAGATTGTGGCTCAGCAGGTCAGCTACGATGCTTCAACGCTTGCCATGTCACTCAAAGCAAAATCGGCAGATGATTTACAAGGACTGACCCAACAATTAAATCAGCAGGGTTTTCAGGCTGAGTTAGGCAATGTTCAGGCGGACAGTGTGGGCGCAATCGGGGTGGTAAAAGTAAAATAATGAAAGCACTAACACGTTTACAAAACAGCTTCGACCAGAAAGTTGAAGCACTCAATGAATATCTTCAAAGTTTATCTGTGCGTGAACGCGTGATGGTTATTTTTACGACCATTTTTGTGATTGTGACAGTGATCGGTTATTCCTTGTGGAAAATGCATGCTTTAGCCGATCAGCAACAAAAACGCTTAAATGAGCTCAAAGATCTGACCGTCTGGATGCAGAGTAATGCTGCCACGATGAAACCTGCCAATGATCTGTCACTGACGGCTGCGGACAAGATTCAGCGGACGGCACAACAGCAGGGCTTGGCTGTATCCTCTCAGCAAAATGGCGAACAGATTCAACTGGTGGCAGAACATCAGAATTATGCTGTTTTAGCTAACTTTTTAATGCAATTGTCGCAAATGGGAGTTAGCATTCAAAAAATGGATATGGTGTCAAACAATAATCAGATTAAATTAACTGCAACAGTACAGTAAGCCATTAAAAACCCTATGTCAGGCATGGCGTTTTGATACGCCTATGCCTATAATATGCCTACTTGAAAAAACAGTAGACTGTGATTGGTATGTTATATTCATTGGCTCGCCCTTTGTTGTTTACTTTAGCGCCAGAGCGTGCACATGAACTTACACTTTCTATGCTGGATAAAGCCCATAAAATTGGCTTGATGCATCAGAAAGTTGCAGCGAAACCTGTGACATGTATGGGAATTGAATTCCCAAATCCTGTGGGTCTTGCTGCCGGTTTAGATAAAAATGGTGCGCATATTGATGCTTTAGCAGCACTAGGCTTCGGTTTTATCGAAATTGGAACCATTACGCCACGTCCACAAGCAGGTAATCCTCAACCGCGTTTATTCCGTATTCCTCAGGCAAAAGCCATTATTAACCGTATGGGCTTTAATAATGATGGCGTGGATAAACTGATTGAGAATGTCAAAGCATCAAAATTTAAAGGTGTTCTTGGAATTAATATTGGTAAAAATGCCGATACGCCTGTTGAAGATGCAGTTTCTGATTACCTGATCTGCCTAGAAAAAGTTTATAATTACGCTTCTTATATTACGGTTAATATTTCATCTCCAAATACCAAAAACTTACGTAGCTTACAAAGTGGCGATGCACTAACAGAGTTGTTACAAACATTAAAAGATCGTCAACTAGAACTGGCAAAACAATATAATCATTATGTTCCTCTCGTGCTCAAAGTTGCACCAGATTTAACCACAGAAGATATTGATTTTATTGCAGCACAATTATTGCAATTCAAGATTGATGGTCTCATCGTGACCAATACCACGCTTGGTCGTGAAGGTGTCGAAAACCTTGAAAACGGAAATGAAGCGGGTGGCTTGTCTGGTGCGCCTGTATTTGAGAAAAGTACCGAATGTTTACGCCAGTTTGCGAAAGTACTCGCGGGTCAGATTCCTTTGATCGGCGTCGGTGGTATTTTGGCAGGTGAGCATGCGGTTGCGAAACAACAGGCAGGAGCAAGCCTCGTTCAGGTCTATAGCGGACTGATTTATACAGGCCCAACCCTAATCAAAGATTGTGTTAATGCGATGACATTGTGAAATGAACACGCTTGATATCATTATTCTGGTCATCTTGCTCATTGGAGGGCTGAACGGTTTGCGCCAAGGATTTATTAAAGCCTTTGCGAACTTGATCGGATGGATATTTGCATTGATCATTGGAGCAAAATACGCGGTGGTATTGGCACCTGCAATGAGCAGTCTGAGCCAAGACCCCGTTGTGCAAAAAATTGCTGCTTTTGCTTTTATCGTATTGATCATCGTGGTATGTACCTGGATTGTTTCGGCATTACTCAATGGGCTCTTGAAAAGTTTAAAACTGGGCCCATTAAATCGTTTAGCAGGTGGTGCTTTTGGTTCCCTCAAAGGTCTATTGATTGTGCTGATCACTATGCAAGGTCTCGGGCCATGGGTAGAAAGCTCACCGCACTGGAAACAGTCTAAATTCGTACAAATTTTATTACCTTACGCACCTTTGGCAACTGAAATGTCCAAAGATGCGGCAAATCAAGCTTTACATCAAATGACATCCGAAGGTGCGTTGTTACATCGCCCTTCACCAGAAATGGACGAATCAGAACGTGCAGCTGTCACAGACCGTTCTGATCATTCGACGAAAAATCCTTTTTATTAATCGCTAGCTTGTCGCGAGGTTGCTATGTGTGGAGTTGTTGGGATAGCCGGTAAATCACCAGTGAACCAAATGTTATTTGATGCCTTAACGATGCTGCAACATCGAGGACAGGATGCCGCAGGAATCGTAACCTGCCACCAAGGGCGTTTATTTCTCCGCAAAGATAACGGTATGGTACGCGATGTATTCCATACCCGTCATATGCGTGCATTGCTTGGGAACTACGGGATTGGACATGTGCGTTACCCAACCGCAGGTTCATCAAGCAGTGCTGAAGCGCAGCCGTTCTATGTAAACTCTCCGTACGGGATTACCCTTGCACACAATGGTAACCTGACCAATGCCGCAGAAATTCATGATGACCTGTTTAAAACAGATTTACGTCACATGAATACCGATTCCGATTCAGAAGTTCTGCTCAATGTATTTGCGCATGAATTACAGAAGATTCGTACCTTAAATCCAACGCCAGAAGATATTTTCCACACTGTTTCTCGTGTACATGAACGTTGCAAAGGCGCTTATGGCGTGGTTGCCATGATCACAGGCCACGGCTTGGTCGGTTTCCGTGATCCGAATGGTATTCGTCCTCTGGTGTATGGTTCTCGCGAAACTGAACAAGGGACTGAGTATATTATTGCTTCTGAATCAGTTGCGATTACGGCACTAGGTTTTAAAGTAGAGCGTGATATTGCGCCTGGCGAAGCTATTTTCATTGATGAGAATGGACAGCTGTTTAGCAAGCAATGCGCTGCAAATCCTGAATATCGCCCATGTATTTTCGAATATGTATATTTTGCTCGTCCAGATGCAACGATTGATGGTATTTCAGTGTATAAAGCCCGTTTAAAAATGGGTGAGAAGCTGGCGTATAAGATTTTGAAAGAATGGGGTGAGGAGCACGATATCGATGTTGTGATTCCGATTCCAGATACCAGCCGTACCTCTGCTTTAGAATTGGCAAATATTTTGGGTGTGAAATTCCGTGAAGGTTTTATGAAAAACCGTTATATCGGACGTACCTTCATTATGCCAGGTCAGCAACAACGTAAAAAATCAGTTCGTCAAAAATTGAACCCTGTAGAGCTTGAGTTTAAAGACAAGAATGTTCTATTGGTCGATGACTCGATTGTACGTGGTACCACATGTAACGAAATTATCCAGATGGCACGTGATTCTGGTGCGAAGAAAGTATTCTTTGCTTCAGCTGCGCCAATGGTGAAATATCCAAATGTGTATGGTATTGATATGCCTGCGAAGGCTGAACTGATTGCATCAGGCCGTACAGTTGAAGAAATCCGTGAAAATATTGGTGCAGACCGTCTGGTTTTCCAAGACTTGGAAGATTTGAAAAATGCGGTTCGTACCAGCAAAGTGCCAGATTTAACTGAGTTTGATTGTTCAGTGTTTGATGGTATTTATGTGGCGGGTGGAATCGACAAGGATTACCTTGATAAACTCGAGCAAAAACGTAGTGACTCTGCAAAAAATAAACTAGATAGCTATATCGATGTGAATATTGATGCCGCTTCGGTTGATTTAACAGGAATCAAAGAAGAGTAATCATCTTAATCTATAGAAAAGCGGGAATTTCCCGCTTTTTTATTTTATGATAACGGATACGGAAGTCCTAAACAGAAACAATGTAATCAGGAAAATTTACATTGAGAGAAATGAGCCATTACTTAATCGAAAATAAGAATATTGCATGGTCAATGAGCTTTTGTTGGCTGGCGATGTTGTTGACTGTTTTTATTCTTAATCTAATTTTAGGTTTGGTCGTCCATTTCTTCGATTATACGCAGCCGATCTGGTGGCATGTTCTTAGTCCTTATTTTATTCTCTTGCTTATTTTTGTGCTGTTCTGGTCGGTTGGTGCAGAACTGTATGTACTACGTGAAGGCGGGCATTCGCTTGCCAAGCAATTAAAGGCCAGACGTCTAGTATTTGATGAAAGTACGCCCGAAGAAAGTACGGCATTAAAAATTGTAGAGCAAGTGGCCAAAAGCTTCTCTATCGATCCTCCTGCAGTCTATGTTTTACCTGATGAGGTTGGTGTAAATGCTTTAACCGCTGGCTTTAGATCGCAAGATATTGTGATTATCCTGACTTGGGGTGCTTTGCAAAATCTTGATGAGCTGGAACTGTATGGCTTGCTCAGTTATGAGTTCAATCAGATTTTATCTGGTGAAGCAGTTGAAAATACCAAGCTTAAACTTTTGTATAGTGGCCTAACGACCTTTAGCCAATGGGGAAGCAAGCTGGCTCAAGCGGGTTATAGTCCTTATGCAACGTCTTATCGCAATAAGTTTGAAACCATTTTTGTCGCGATAGGTGGGGTGATTTGGCTGATTGGAAGTTTAGGGATTTTAATTACCCGTGGGATTAAATATCTGACTTTAGGTGGGCGAACCTTTCGTAATGATCTCAAGACCATGCGATTGATGAATAATAATGCCAATATTCAAACCTTATTACGGATTTACGTGCATCATTCGGGCTCACAAATTCACAGTGCCTATTCTGAATCCATTTCGCATATGTGCTTTGCAAACTCATTGAGCCCACAAAGCTGGATGAATATTCATCCCAGTATTAAAGATCGAATCTATGAATTGAATCCGACTTTATTGCAAGATTTACAATTAGAAAATCTAAGAAAATTACGTAATCGTCCTTTGTTTAGCTTGTTTCGTTCGTTGGAAGAAGAAACCGCTGACATTACGACGCCTTGGAGTTCACCACAGCCTTTACCGCTGTTGCGTTTATCACCGATTAGTTTTGCGTTGAATGATGCGATTAAGCCGCTTAATCCAGAAATACGTAAAAATAAGAAACGTCCTGAACTCATTCAGCGTGCGATGCAAACCGCAACGGGTTCGCGAGAGGTAATGGTGGCGATTCTAATGATTCGTCAATATCGTGAATTTATCCCACAGGATGCACCTGTCAGCCATGCCATTGTTGATGCTTTATTGAATCTGGATGGGCGTATTCATGTGCAAATTTTCCATGATGCCTGTAAGAATATTGGGCACATGCCAGCCAGTATTGCCCGTCAATTTCTGACGAAGTTGGCGTGTATTATTCAGGAAGATGGGGAAGTAGGGTTATTGGATGCCTTATTGCTTGAACGGGTTAAACATGAGCTCAATTTAATGCCCGCCCATCTACCTGCTGCTTTTGAAGATGTGAAATCTCAGATTGTGCATCTGATTGATGCCTTGTTGCATGTCCAGCAAATCAACAGTCCGAATCAGCTTGAAGTACGTGAACGTATTTTGCAACTGCTTTTGACTGAAGAAGAAATGCAAACCTATGCAGATATTTCAGATGAGCCATTGGATCTGGCTGAAATCTTGAATGATGTGTCAGGGTTGTTATTACGGGATCGTCTCAATATTTTGTCCATTGCAGAAAGATGCCTCTGGAATGACCGTATTATTACCCAAGATGAGTTAGATGTTTTAGAACTCTTATATTGGCGTCTAGGTTTTGATACGCATGAAGTGGTCGAACAAATGCAAAAGAAAAATAGTCTGATGATTATTTAAGAGATATTTATGTACATGCGTCTTTTTTGATAAAAACGTTACGTGACAATCACATAAAATGATGCCATTTCAAGGTAAGCTTGCCGTTTATTTTTATTCTTGTATTACGTGCTTTTGAGTAATTTATGGAACATATTGAAATTTTAAAAGCCTTATTTTTAGGCTTTATTGAGGGTTTAACCGAATTCCTACCCATTTCAAGTACAGGTCATTTGATTTTATTTGGTCATATGATCGACTTTCATTCAGATGATGGTCGTGTTTTTGAAGTCGTGATTCAGCTTGGCGCGATTCTAGCGGTATGTTGGTTATATCGACAAAAGATTTTTGACTTGGTCAAAGGTTTTTTTAGTGGCGATGCAGAAGCGCGACATTTTGCTTTTAGTGTTTTATTGGCGTTTATTCCAGCGGTGGTGATTGGAGTATTTGCAGTCGATTTTATTAAGAGCGTGTTGTTTAGTCCTCTTGTGGTTGCAGTCGCTTTAATTGTCGGTGGTCTGATTATTTTCTGGGTTGAATCAATTAAATTTGATCATAAAACCACGGATGCGACCAAGATTACCTATAAGCAGGCTTTTCTGGTGGGGTGTGCGCAGTGTGTGGCCATGATTCCGGGAACCTCGCGTTCAGGTGCAACTATTGTCGGCGGGATGTTCTCGGGCTTGTCTCGTAAAGCAGCAACCGAATTTTCCTTCTTCTTGGCGATGCCAACCATGTTGGGTGCAGCGGTATTTGACTTGGCACGTAATGCTGATGTGCTAACGCAAGATAATATGCTGAATATTGCGGTGGGTTTTGTGGCTGCCTTTATTTCGGCACTGTTTGTGGTCAGTGCATTGGTAAAATTTGTTGAACGACACACATTACGTGTGTTTGCTTGGTATCGTATTGTTCTCGGTATTATTTTGTTGTTTGTTTTCCTATAAAAAATAAAAAACTCTCCCTTTTGGCAAATGCGAAAAGGGAGATTCTCAGTTAAGATTCCCATCTCTTATTTCTAATCTTTCATATTCCTATATGGGTTCGACTGCAAGATGACAATAGCTAAAATGAATGCCCGTGATTTAATTATTGATTTACTTTTGGGGCTGCAAGGTCGTGCGATTTCAATTAAGCAGATTATTGTCGCGGCAAGACTATTCGACATTAGTGAGAACAGCATTCGCGTAGCGGTTACTCGTTTATCGAGTGATGGCGTCATAGAGGCGATTGAGCGCGGCGTGTATCAGTTTACAGTGCAGTCGCATGAATGGGCTGATGTCATGTTGAATCGTAAACAAGGGATTAAACAGACCAAGCGCTGGAATCATCAATATCTGGCGGTATTTACCGGTGAGTTGGGACGTGTTGATCGTACTGCTTTAAATCGTCGGGAAAGAGCATTAAAACATTTCGGTTTTAAAGAGCTGGAACAGGGAATTTATATTCGTCCAGATAATCTGGCGATTGGCTTTGATCAGCTATTTTCAGAATTAAAATCTTCAGGTTTAGAAGAGACCGCAAAAATCTGCCAAATTAACCATTTTGATGCGACAACTTTAGCGAATTTGCCAAAACTCTGGACGACCCAGACCTTAAACCAGAATTATGAAAAATATTGTCAGATGATCCAGCAGTGGTTAGCGACTGTATCACAACTCTCCTTAGAGGATGCCGCTAGAGAATCGTTATTACTTGGACGACAAACGATTTCTTTATTGATGAATGATCCCTTATTGCCGGAAGATTTTGTCGATGTACAGCTCCGACAACAGTTTGCTGAAAGTGTGCAACGTCTTGATCAGACAGGTCTGGATGCATGGCGTAAATTCTATGAAAATCATGTCGAGTAAATGTTGATTACAAATATTACAGATAATTTAATTTTAATTTATTGACAGAAATATTACTAAGTTTAAAATAAAAATATAAATTGTGTAGTTTTATAAGAATAGAACACATTCAGGTAGGATAGAGAGATGAATACACGCGTTGCAATTAGTGACTTATTCAGTAGAGAGGAAATTACTGAACTCACCGCTAAATCAGATTTACATGGCAGTTGGGCTGTGTTCTCAACTTGGGCAGTCATTGGTGGGACTTTTGCCGCAGTAGCGAGTTCATGGGAATATTTGCCTGCTTGGGGTAAATTGCTGATGTGTATTGCAGCATTGGTCATTTTGGCGGGACGTCAATTGGCATTGGCAATTATCATGCATGATGCATCTCATCAAAGTCTGTTTAAAACCAAATGGCTCAATGACACTTTAACTGACTGGTTATGTGCGCGTCCGATCTGGAATGATCTGCATAAATATCGTGCCCATCACATGCGTCATCACAGTAAAACCTCAACACTGGATGATCCTGATTTATCTCTTGTGACGGGCTTTCCGACCTCTAAGAAATCTTTAATGCGTAAATTTATACGTGATTTATCCGGAGTGACTGGATTTAAATTTGCGGTTGGTCGTGTGTTGATGGATATTGAGAAAATGGAGTGGACGGTTTCCAATGATCGTCGCTGGATTTCTCAGGAAGGCAAACACTGGACTGATTATCCGAAAGCATTCCTGAAAAATAGTGGCGGGGCAATTGCCACTAATGCAGCGTTATTTTCAGCCCTATGGGCAGCAGGTCATCCTAAACTTTATGCATTGTGGGTTGTGGCATATTTAACACCATTTCCTTTATTTCTCAGAGTTCGTTCAATGGCAGAGCATGCTGGCATGGAAACCAGCAATAGTGCATTAACCAATACCCGTACCACCAAAGCAGGCTATCTTGCACGCGCTTTGGTTGCACCGATTAATGTTAACTATCATAAAGAACATCATTTGATGGCTGCGGTACCTTACTTTAAACTGCCAAAAGTGCATCAAATGCTACGTGAACGTGGTCATGTGGGTGAACCGCCAAGCTATTGGCAGGTATTAAATGAGCTTTCTAATCAGGCTGATTAGATGGGAAACTCAAGCATTACAGTTTAAGAAAGATATAGCTGGAACAATAGGAATAATGCATGGCAGCAACAAAAGATGAAATTATGGGATTTTTGGCGCAGGAATTTCCGCAAGCGTTGATGAAAAGTACCATTGAAGAGATTACACCAAGAGGTGCACAGCTGCTTTATCGTGTTGATGCAGGAGATTTGCGGCCTGGACAGACGGTTTCAGGGCCGACTTTAATGCTGGTTGCAGATTACGTGCTGTATATTGCCATTCTGGGACATTTAGGTCTGGTGGCGATGGCCGTGACCACCAATATGACCATTAACTTTTTTCGTAAACCAAATGGCAATCGCGATCTTCGAGCTGTCTGTAAGTTGATCAAAGTGGGTAAAACCTTAGTTACAGGCGAGGTCTGGTTGTATTCGCTGGATGATGAAGAACCAGTGGCACATGTGATTGGAACTTATGCGCTTCCACAAAAACCAACGGATTAAATCTTAAAAGCGAACAGATTAATGAGTTGATTTAAATCATCTACGCGGTTTTTATTGACTGCAAATCTATTAAAAAAATAAATCGCGTCATAGGATCATGCTGCTAAATCAGGTGAGATGAATAGATAATAAATCTTATCTGGGAAGAACGAGATGATAATTAAAAACGGTTTGATTGCTTTGGCCTTACTTGGATTTGCAGTTGCGACTCAGGCCAAGCAAACAGTGTGTGTATTCGATCCTGTGGGTAAATCGGGCGATGCTTTTGCATTGGCAAAGGATTATGCGCTTGAAGCCAAAAAATGGGGCGCGGATATCGATTTACGTGCCTATGTCGATGAACGTGTTGCCGCAGAAGATTTGAAAGTTGGACAATGCGATGGTGCGATTATCAGTGGTTTACGGGGGCGACAGTTCAATAAATATGTCGGTTCTCTGGATGCAATTGGCGCATTAACCGATTTAAAAACGGCAATTTTAGCCTATCAACTTTTATCCAAGCCGCAAGCTGCAAAAAGTATGATCAATGGGCCTTATGAAATTGCCGGGCTTGGTACGATTGGACCTGCTTATCTGTTTGTTTCTGACCGCAGTATCAATACCTTGGCCAAGGCTGCGGGCAAGAAAGTCGGGGTGTTTGCCTATGACGAGGCACAACCGAAACTGGTCGCTCAAGTCGGTGCCCAAGCGGTTTCTGTAGATGTAACCAATGCAGGTGCCAAATTTAACAACCATCAGATTGATATTGTCCCTGCACCCATTGTTGCCTATAAGCCCTTTGAGCTTTATAAGGGTTTGGGCGATAAAGGTGGAATCGTAAAATTTCCACTGACCCAAATTTCAGCAAATTTTATTATTCGCAAAGATAAGTTTCCAGCAGGATTTGGGCAAAAGTCACGTGAATGGGTGGCTGGTCAACTGGGTCGTACTTTTAATATTATCGCCAAATATGAAAAGGAAATTCCTGCAAAATACTGGATGAATATTTCACCTGAAGAGCAGGTGAATTATATGAAAATGATGCGTGAAGCACGTATTTCACTGACCAAGGCAGGTATCTACGATCCTAAAATGATGAACTTCTTGAAGAAGGTTCGTTGTAAACAAAAGCCAAATAGTTTTGAATGTGCACTGAATGATGAATAAATCATGAATCAGGCTCGATATAACCCTCTTTATTGATTGTAATTTAGAGGGTTTTTGCTTTTTAATCTGGCAATAAATTTTAAAAAACATAACAACAATGCTGTATGCGAAAATGCTAGAACATGCTACAAATAAACCTGTCCAAATTTATTTGTACCCACGATTTTTAACTTATATGACGATACCGCCCGACTTAATACCTTTATCGCAAATTGAGTCAAATCAAGAACATATTTTAGCGATCAAGCGTAATGATTTAGTGCCTTTATTAAACGATCCACATCGTTTAAATCATTATGCAGATCATTTGGTACAAGCACAGAGCGTTCTGCTCAATGGTGTTGATCCAAAACTGAATCAGCAACTGAGCGAAGTAATTAGCCAGATTATTCAGCAGCTTTCGGTTTCAAAAAAATATCTGGGTGGGCGCCGCTTCAATGCATTGCAAAAATGGTTGGGGATTGATGTCGAATATGATGCCGGGCAAGTCAAATATGTCAAAGATTTAGATCGTTTGATTAATGAAGCCAATCATCTGAGTCAGCGCTTACAGATTGAAATCCAGAAATCCCAATCACGTTTGCAGCAGGCATTGGGGTTGCGCGAGCAGATGGCAGCTTATATTCAGGCCGCAGATGAGTTTTTAAAAGAATATCCTCAATTTAGCAAACAGCAGGTGCTGGACCATTTTGTTGAGCGACTTTCGAAAAAAGTGAATACGTTACAAACTTTGCAGAGCAGTAATGATATTGCGATGAAGCAAATGCAATTGTCCCAACATTTGTCCTTTAGTCTTTTAGACCGTTTTAAAGAAGCGCAACAGGTCTTAATTCCTGCATGGCAATATCATTTGAAGCAAAGTCGTGAGTCCAGTTCATCGGCGACCATTGAGCAACTGGACAAGAGTCGAGAAAACTTGATTCAGAATTTGAAAAAATCATTACAGAAATAAGAGGGGAATATCATGTCAGATTCAGAACTTAGCAAAGTATCTCATGAACTTGAACTCAAGCCTGAGCAACGTTTTGAGCAACTCAATCTTAAAGAGTTGGGTTTACAGCCACAAGACCTTGCCGAAGTGATGGATGCCCATAAAGAGTTGGCAGAGATTAGCACGACTGTTGTGGCGGAGTACGGTAAAAATATTGCCAATAAGACCTCGACTTATACCGATGAGTTATTAAGTCTGGTGCAAAATAAAGATCTGGATAGCACGGGGCAAAAACTCAACGAAGTGGTTCAGGTGGCTCAGCAACTGAATACTTCAAGTATCCTGAATAAATCAAAAAGCTCAGGTTTTTTTGGTGGCTTACTGAGCAAACTTAAGGGCGCCAAACAAAATTTTGACCAGCATTTTAATACCACCAAAGAACAAATTGATGTGTTGGTTAAGGAAATTGAAAGTTCGCAATCAGGCTTAAAGGCGCGTGTTGGTACGCTTGATAAAATGTTTGATGCCGTACAGGATGAATATAAGCAGTTGGGTGTATACATTGCAGCAGGTCAATTAAAGCAGCAAGATATCCAGCAGCAGATTTCAGCTTTGACTTCTCAAGAGCAGGATCAGCAGACCACGCAGCAGATTTATGACCTGAATCATTTGGCCAATAATCTTGAAAAGCGGGTGAGTGATTTACAGGTTTTACAACAGTCTGCGATGCAAACATTGCCAATGATCCGCATTATCCAGTCGAATAACCTGATGCTGGTCGATAAGTTCTATGCGATTAAAAATATCACTTTACCAGCTTGGAAAAATCAGATTAGTCTGGCGATTTCATTACAAGAACAAAAGAATAGCGTGCAGCTTGCCAAAGCCATCGATGACACCACCAATGAGTTATTACGCCGTAATGCTGAGTTACTTCACCAAAACTCAGTCGATACAGCTAAAGCGAATCAGCGTTCGGTGATTGATGTGGAAACACTTGAACATGTTCAAAACACCCTCATTAAAACAGTAAATGATGTGATTCAGATCCAGAAAGAAGGGATGCAGAAACGTGCCGAAGCAACCACGCGTTTACGTGCATTGCAGGATAGTCTGAATCATCTGGTGCTGGAGAATAGCCAGCCACCTCAGTCTTGATACGATTAATTTTTGAAGGAAAGATCATTGTCACCGATAGACGATTTTAGTGTACAGCCGCTTGACCAGCGTTTAGATGTGTTAAAAAAACGTCAGCGCCATTTAATGATCTGGTTTTTTCTGACCAGTACTCTAGCGGTTGTTACCATTGCATCGCTCTTTTTTCAGAAAGAATTTATCTATCGTTTCTTTGATCTTTCCATGCAGGTTCAGGCGCTAGATTTGCCTTATCATGTACAGGAATTAATTCCTTTTAAACAGCCTGTCGATTATTTCTTTAATTTATTGTCATGGTTTGGCTGGCTGTTTTTAAAAATATTTGTCTCATTTCTTGGTGCTTTTTTTCTCGTGAGCTGGGCGAAAAAAATCAAGTTTTTTCAGCAGCGTTTTCAAGCATGGACACAGCGCTTTCTGGCATGGATTATTTCGTTTATCTTGCTTTGGTCTGGTTTGAGTTACATCCAGTATGACTGGAAAGATGAAACCAAGCAGGCCTATCAGCAGTGGATGAGTTATCAAAATAATATTGTGGAAAGTCAGATTGCGCAGGATTTACAGCAAGCTGATATTTCTGCGACTGAAAAAGCCTATGTCTTGGCGCAAGTGGCCTTATTACATCAACCTGTTGATCGTAAGACCGCCAATATCTATGTGAACCAGCTAATTGATGCTGAAAAAAATGATCCGCTTTTGTTTAAAAAATATGATTTTAAACCTGAGCAGTTGTGGGTGATGCAGCAGCAACTTTATGGCAAAAGCATTACCGCACTGACACAACCACTCGATCTACGTGCCCAGCAGGCAGAGCGTGTTTCCCATATTGTGACTGTCATTTTGTGGGGAATCGTCATATTGGTCTTGGCTTTAAGCGCAGTTTTATATGTGCTGGCCAAACATTTGAAAAATCGTAGAAATCGAATTAGTCAAAAAATTGATTATTAATGCATTTTTATGATCAGAATGTATTCTAGCGGGCAGTGATGTTTGCTTTCAAACTAGCCCGCTCAAGATGTATGAGATAGTTTGATTTGTTTTTGATAGGTTTATTCGATTGAAATAATAAAAACATACTGTTTTACCTATTTTTGGTTTTTGCGTACTATAGCTTCATTGAATGAATTTACTGATTTAAAAGTCTTAGGGTTTGGAGTCATACATGTTAGATCAAAATATTAAAACTCAATTAAAAGCTTATTTAGAACGTTTAGAAAGTCCGATCGAACTGGTTGCTGCTTTAGATGACTCGGATAAAGCAGAAAAAATCAAAGAACTGGTGACTGAAATCGCGGAACTTTCTGATCAGGTTACGGCGCGTTTTGACGGTTCAAACGCTCGCCGTCCTAGCTTCGGTGTAGCAAAAGCAGGTGAACAACCGCGCGTATTCTTTGCTGGCTTGCCAATGGGACATGAGTTTACCTCTTTGATCTTGGCATTATTGCAAGTATCGGGTTATGCACCAAAAGTCTCTGATGAAGTCTTGACTCAGATCAAAGGCTTAAACTTAAGCGCAAACTTTGATGTGTTTGTCTCGCTCAGCTGCCATAACTGTCCTGATGTGGTGCAAGCCTTGAACTTGATTGCAATCAACAACCCAAATACCACGGCAACCATGATTGATGGTGCTTTCTTCCAAGATGAAGTTGAAGAACGTAAAATCTTGGCGGTACCGATGGTATTCCAAGACAATCAACATATTGGTCAAGGTCGTATGACTTTGGAAGAAATCGTTGCCAAGTTAGATAGCAACTCGGCTGAGAAAGATGCAGCGGCAATCAACGCCAAAGATGCATTTGATGTGTTGGTGATTGGTGGTGGTCCTGCTGGCGGTACCGCAGCGATCTATGCAGCACGTAAAGGCATCAAAACGGGTATCGTGGCTGAACGCTTCGGCGGTCAGGTGATGGATACCATGGACATTGAGAACTTTACCACGGTTCAAAAAACGGTAGGTCCTCAGTTCGCCCAAGACATGGAAGCACATGTACGTGAGTACGGTGTGGACATCATGAACTTGCAACGTGTCAGCAAGATCACAGGTGCAGATCAAACCGCCAATGGTCTGGTTGAAGTGGTCTTGGAAAATGGTGCCAAGCTTGAATCAAAAACCATCATTCTTTCAACAGGTGCACGTTGGAGAGAAATGAATGTACCAGGTGAAGCAGAATATCGTACCCGTGGTGTTGCATACTGCCCACACTGTGATGGTCCATTGTTTAAAGGTAAACGTGTTGCCGTGATTGGTGGCGGTAACTCAGGTGTAGAAGCAGCGATTGATCTTGCAGGGATTGTAGAACATGTGACTTTGGTTGAGTTTGATACCAAACTACGTGCTGACCAAGTATTGCAAGACAAACTAAACAGCTTGCCGAATACCACTGTGATCTTAAATGCACTCAGTACTGAAGTGGTCGGTGATGGTGCTCAAGTGACGGCATTGAAATATAAAGATCGTGCTACTGATGTTGAACACAGTATTGAACTTGCAGGGATCTTTGTACAAATTGGTTTATTGCCAAACACAGATTTCTTGAAGAATAGTGCAGTTGAACTGAGTAACCGTGGTGAGATCGTGATCAATGATCGTAACGAAACCAATGTCAAAGGTGTATTTGCTGCGGGTGACTGTACCACTGTGCCATACAAGCAAATCATCATTGCCACAGGTGAAGGTGCTAAAGCATCACTGTCTGCCTTTGATTATATGATCCGTTCTGGCGTATAAATGATTTGATCTAAAAAAGCCCCAATGATTTGGGGCTTTTTATTGTCTTTAGTTCTTCGGTTTATATAAACCGTGATCAACTAAATGCTGGCGTAAGATGCGACGAAGTTCTAACACAGCTTCAGGCGTTTCTTGGATAGAGTGACCACCTTTGAAAATCTTTTCAGAAACTGCACCGTCTAAATGTGCACTTTTATAAGGAACAATACCATCTGTAATGACATTTGGATCATCACTCTTGGTAATGTTGCCCATAATAGAATGGAACACTAGACCCTTTTCTGGTGGAATCGTAGCGGTTAATTCCATAAATTTGGATTTTTTACTCAGATCACTTGGGCCATTCTGGATCACGTCATTGGTCAAGGTTTTGACGAAATCCTTAAGATCCATATCATCACTAGTAAGTGTATCCGCTAAGGTCGTCAAGAACGTAGCAGGGAGCTTGATAATCTTACGGGCTGCCAAAGTAAACCAGCGATCTGCATAGTCCGTACCACGATGCGGGGCTGCCAAGAAAATGGCACGATCAAAGTTCGCAATCGGTTCCATCTTGAGACGCTCGCCAATCACAGGATGCTTTCTCAAACGTGCCTGTTGGCGGCTGTTCATCATGGTCAATGCTTTTTTGGAAATATCAGCATTGCTGACCAAAAGACGGCTAATAATCCCGCCCATACTATGACCAATTAAAACCGCATCCTGAGCAGCGGCATCTTTAGGATTTAGTGAGCCAAAAGCTTGCTTTAACACGGCATAGATTTGAAAGCGACTTTCCAGAATAGGCATATTGGTCGAATAAAAGACTTGCCAAACCTGATAATGCTCACGCAATACCGCATCACCCATAATGTCGTTGGTCACGGCAATCCACGCTTCTGGGCTACTTGCCAGACCATGCACCAGTACAATCACTTTCTTGTTCGGATTATAAGGTTCAAGCATATATAAATGCGGCATGGTGAGGTGCTGATCGCGGTCAATTAAAGTTAAATAAGCAGCAGTCCCTAAATTATTTTCAGCCAGCCAAAGCCCATAAGGCGCAGAGAAATTGGCGGCCAGAGAGTATTCTTTTCCAGCAATATTTACTTTCTCTACACTATATGGATCGTAAACCTTGACTTCAAATTCTGGACTATTAAGCACATCGTCAACCGTTGCGGTTGTCTTTTTAGGCTGTGCAATAATGGTTGCAGCCAGATAACGTGCTTTATGAATATTTGGATTAACGCCGTTTGGATAGCTATAACTTAATGGATCAAGGATGTATTTATTTTCATCAGGAGCAGCACTATCGGTCGAAGGAAATACAGCCACGAAATCTGAACCGAAACCATCTCGACGGTTAATCGCTCTTAAACCAGAAAAGTTCATGTTATAGCTAGAAATAAACTTCTCGAGCTGCATGTTCTGCAAGCGTTGATAGGACTGAATATCGATGGTGTATGTGCTTTTACCAATTTTAATCGTTGGTGTAATGGTTTTGGATGGGTTTCTTAAACTATGGACATTGACCATTTTGGTCAACGCCTGATTATAGAAATCCCGAATTTGAACTTGTCTGTTATCAAAAATCCGTTCCTGCGGCTGACGGGCAGTCTTAAATAAATAAGCATAACTGTAGCGAATACTTTTATCTAAAGCTTCAAGCTCTTGATCCAGACAGTTTTCATAGGTTTTCTGAATAACTTTTTGTTCTTCTTCAGCTTTATGTTTGGTGAGCTTGCTGACTTTACATTCAGAGGAGTCGGAAAGACTCATTGCTTTTGAAAGATATAATTCGCTGGCAGTAGATAAAAGTTGCTCGTCCTGAATTTGCGGAATCTTATGCAGATCTGCAATACATTCATTTGGAGTCTGCATGCAGACTTTTGCTTCTTTGCCAGACATCGACAGGACATTGAGGCTGGCTTCGCTCAATTTTTTCTGTGTCAGAATACTATTACGCTCGTTCGCGATCGTCACATTGAGGTCTTGCTGTTTCAGACTGACGACCTGACAACCACTCATCACCATAGTACTGAGTAGGCTGATCGCAAATAAACGTTTATTCGGGGTAAATGCTAGCTTCATAAATCAGCAAGTTGGCTGGGAGATTGTAGCTATAATACGAAAATCGAATGTTTTTTCAATCATCCATAAAAAAATAGACTGTACACGACAGTCTATTTTTCATTACAGGATGGGACAGTAATTAGTTCAATACTTGCCAAACATTCCAGCGTTTTCCAGATTCAACTTCTTTGATCAAACGATCAGTAACTTCAGCTTCATCTGGGTAACTGATTTTGTAGTTCTTTAAGGTTTGAAGTGCATTTTTCTTTTGCTCTAACCAGAGATAGTTGTTTGCAGCAGAAAGATAAGCTTCTTGAACACCGCCTTTCATTGCCTTATCTAAATAAGGAATAGCTTCACGTTGACCGCCACCTTCAGACAAGCCAAAACCAAACCAGAAGTTTGTTTCAGCATCATTCGGGTTCATTGCAAGAATACGTTGAGCATAGGTCAATGATTTAGTGGTATACGCTGTACCCAAATCCATATTACGTGCCATCACGCTTGCTTTAAAAGCACGTGTCAGTACGTCGATAGACGCATTTGGTTTTTCTGCCAAAGCATCTAGTTTTTGAGTTGTTTCTTTCAACTTGGCTTCATAGCCTTTACGTTCTTGACGGTCAGGGAAGCGAGGTGGATAGTGGCGTGCCTTACCTTCAACCAGTTGTAGGAAGTCATCAATCTCAGTCACATCGACTTCATTTTCGCCTGCAAGAACTGCATATTTTACATTGCGTTGTTTGCTGTCGATCGTCGGAACGATGAGTTTGTTGATATCTAATGTGGTGGTTTTTGACGGGTCATTTTGTAATGAAACAACCATTTTAGTCACAGGCTGAGCAGCAGCATCTTTAATTGCAACTTCGAAGCTTGGTGGCGCATCATATTTGATTGGATTTAAAGCATAGAACGGTGCTGTCGGTTCTGGCTCTTTGAATACAAATGGCTCAGAAGCTTTATCTTTTTTGACTGGGGCGATGCCACAGGCGGTTAAAAAAGAAGTTGAAAGTACAAGTAATGCCAAAGGCTTAAAATTCATGCTTACATCCATTAATTTTAGTTAAATGAGAAGTAGATCGTTGGTTTCACCAGTCTAGGAAAAGCAAAACCAACTTGCAATGATAAGCTTGTTACATTTCTTATATATTCGCTTAGGTTGCTGAAGTTTTGTTCTGTGCTTCACATTCACGTCTAACTTCTTCAATAATTTTAAGTTCTTCTTTACTCAATGGTTGATTCTTAGAACTTTGAGGTGAGAAACTCGGATCCAGTTCTGAGAGGCGCTGGCACAGCACATTCATACGTTTTTCGTTTTTCTGCATACGATCCAGCAGCACACGAATACCTTCTAAAATTGGATCAGATTGATCCTGTGTTGTTGCATAAGGCTGGAAGCCAATACTTTCGGCATAGTCACGACGGCTGACTTCATCTTGTTCAACTTGGTTTTTATCTTTGAAGATATAACGTGCAGGGTTACCAACCGCAGTCACATTTTCAGGGACTTCTTTGGTCACTACAGCATTCGAGCCAACTTTCGCACCTTTATGGACTGTAAATGGGCCTAAAATTTTTGCACCTGCACCGACTACAACACCATCTTCTAGGGTTGGATGGCGTTTGCCTTTATTCCAAGTGGTGCCGCCTAGGGTAACGCCATGATAAAGTGTAACGTCATTGCCAATTTCAGCCGTTTCACCAATCACAACACCCATGCCGTGATCGATAAAGAAACGTTTGCCAATTTTTGCACCTGGGTGAATTTCAATGCCTGTGGCAAAGCGGCTAAAAGAAGAAAGTAGGCGAGCCGTACCTTTATATTCTTTTTTCCACAATTCATGTGCCATACGATGCATGATCAGCGCATGGATACCGGGATAGGTCGTTAGCACTTCCAGCGTGTTTCTAGCCGCAGGATCACGTGCAAATACAGCCTCGATATCTTCTTTAAGCTGTTTAATCATTTGAATGATCCTCCGTGTTTGTCTTTTTCCATGAACCTTTGGCAAGTGCCTGAACGCGACTGAAGATCCCACGTAATAAATGGTACTCCATACGATCTAATTGTATCCTTCCAAATAAACGACGCAAGCGTAATGGCAGTAAACGGGGATTATTCGGGTCTAAAAATTCGATTTCAGTCAGCATTTTTTCCAGATGAGGGTAGAACTCTTCCATCTGTTGCTGCGTCACCAGTGGTTCATCCCATTCCATGCTTTGCTGTTGTTTTAGTTGCATGTGGTCATCTGGTGTATCTGTAACTTGAGTATTTTGTTCAAGTGCAGCCATTCTCATTTCATAACACACCACCTGAATGGCTTGAGCGACATTCAGTACGCCATACTCAGGATTGACTGGGATGGTTAAATGGTAATTGGCTAAGGCCAGTTCTTCGTTGGTCAGTCCACGATCCTCACGACCAAAAACGATGGCAACATGTTGTTCTTTGCTTGCTGCCTGTAATGCTTCTTTTGCCGCAGGGCGAACATCGAGCAATGGCCAAGGAATAGTGCGACTACGGGCACTGGTACCGAACACGATATGACAATCCTGAATAGCTTGTTCCAGCGTCTCAACAATCTCAATCTGTTCAATTAAATCCTGTGCACCTGCTGCCAAAGCATCAATATCGGGATGCGGATAGGTTTTCGGTGCAACCAATACGAGCTTGGATAAGCCCATGGTTTTCATTGCACGTAAAGCACTACCAATATTGGCTGGTAGGGTGGTATTGACCATGACAATACGGACATGATCCAAATGTTTGGACACGTTATTTGAGTCAAACTGGTTCATATATTATCCAGAATTAAGAGTATTGAGAGACTTCTGCCTGATAGAGATCAAGCGCTTCATCCATTGACATGTTGTCAGGCGGCGGTGCGATATTTGCCACTTTCGGTGCTTCTGCAACTTTGGCTGCTTTAGATTTCACTTGATATTCGATCGCAATTGCTTCTTTACCAAAATAATCCCGCAACTTGCTCAGCAACTCATCCAGTGGTGCAACTTTCCATTGTGGGCCGAGATGTAGCTCGGCGGTTGCAAAACTTTGCTCAAGCTGGATTTGCAGGCCAATATGCTGGCACATATCAACATTACAATAAGGTAAAAGAATCGTTTGTAAATCTTTTGCTAAAGTTTTGCTCATCAGATCTTGCGCTAAGCGAACCTGAATACTTTGGGCACGTTTCTGGCGAATTTCATTTAAACTGAATGCCTTACTTAACCGTGCCATTGGGCGGTCAAAGCCTTCACGTTCGTAGATTTCACCTTCAATCACCACGACTTGTTCTAAGCGAACCACTTCTTTGTAACGCTGGAAACGCTCATGGTTACAGCTAATTTCGACACGGGCAGTACCATCATCCAATGTGATCATAATGCGGTTTGGGAAGTTGGCAATATCAACAACTAAACCTGCAAAAACCGTGGTAACACCACGGCGTGTCGGTGTCAGCTCATTCAGTTTTGCTGAAATGAATGATTTTAATTCTGGGCGGTAGACATCAATCGGGTGACCTGTGAGGTAGAGCCCCAATGTGTCTTTTTCACCTTTAAGACGGACTTCGTCTGACCAAGGTTTCACGGGTTTGGCTGGTTTACGCTGAACTTCTTCAACTTCACCAAACAAGTCCATAATTCCTGTTTCACGGTTACTGCGCGCTTGTTCAGCTGCTTGCACGGCTTCTGGCAATTGTGCCATTAAGCTCGAACGTTCAATACCGAGACAATCCAGCGCACCCGCACGGATCAGGGCTTCTAAAGTACGTTTATTGATTTTTTTCAGATCAATACGATGACAGAAGTCGAATAAATCCTTGTATGGGCCTTCATTGATGCGTGAGTCAATGACCGATTGCATCGCTTGCTCACCAACGCCTTTAATTGCACCTAGACCATACACAATGGTTGCTTCATCGCTGGCATGGAAATGGTACAAAGACATATTCACAGATGGTGGTAGCACTTCCAGCTTGTTATTACGGCAGTCGTCGATCAGGAACACGATACTGTCGGTATTCTGCATTTCCGAAGATAATACGGCTGCCATAAATTCAGCAGGATAATGCGCTTTTAACCAAGCGGTGTGGTAGGCAACAAGGGCATAGGCTGCGGCATGGGATTTGTTAAAACCATAGCCTGCAAACTTTTCCATATAGTCGAAGATATGGTTGGCAGTTGCTTCATCAATATCTTTTTTCGCCGCACCTTCAATAAAGATCTGGCGCTGTTTGACCATTTCTTCAGGTTTCTTTTTACCCATGGCACGACGAAGTAAGTCCGCACCACCGAGTGTATAACCCGCACAGAACTGTGCAGCCTGCATTACCTGTTCTTGGTAAACCATAATCCCGTAGGTTGGTTCTAATACGCCTTCAAGCAGGGGATGAAGATACTCAAACTCACCGCCATGCATACGATGGATAAAGTCAGGAATAAGATCCATCGGGCCCGGACGATACAAGGAAACGAAGGCGATAATTTCTTCAAATTTGCTTGGTCGTGCTTCCTTCAACATCTTTTTCATGCCAACGGATTCAAACTGGAATACCGCAGTGGTATTTGCCTCGGCAAACACCAGATAAGCATCTTTATCGTCTAAAGGAACATTGGAAATGTTCAGTGGTATCTCGGATTTGATCCGCTTGTTGATATTCTGAACCGCATCTTCAATCACCGTCAGGTTACGTAAGCCCAAGAAGTCGAATTTAACCAGACCCGCAGCTTCAACATCATCTTTATCATATTGTGCTACGCGGTTGGTACCATCGGCATCACAAAGAACGGCTGAGTAATCGGTAATTTTACCGGGTGCAATAACAACACCACCCGCATGCTTACCTGTATTACGTGTGATACCTTCTAGCTTAAGCGCCATTTCCCAGATTTCAGCGGCATCATCATTGTCTGGATTTGACGGGTTGGTGACAATGTCTTTGAGCTGCGGTTCCATATCAATCGCAGTTGCTAGATCGACACCCAGTGGCTTGGTTGGAACCATTTTAGAAATACGGTCAGCCAGACCATAGGATTTACCCAAGACACGGGCTACATCTCGAATCGCACCTTTTGCCGCCATGGTACCGAAGGTGGCAATCTGTGAAACCGCTTGACGACCATAATTCTGTGCAACGTATTCAATCACACGGTCACGACCTGCAATACAGAAATCAACGTCAAAGTCGGGCATCGAGACACGTTCCGGGTTTAAGAAACGTTCAAAGAGTAGGTCATAACGTAGCGGGTCAAGATCGGTAATTTTTAAGCTATACGCAACCAGTGAACCCGCACCTGAACCACGACCTGGACCCACAGGCACGCCATTATTTTTGGCCCATTGAATGAAGTCCATGACGATGAGGAAGTAACCCGGGAATCCCATCTTGAGAATAATATCGACTTCATATTTGATCCGCTCATCATAAGGTTTGCGAATCTCGGCCCAGTCTTCGTCACGTTCAGCGATTGGGTAAAGAACATTTAAGCGTTCTTCTAAACCTTCACGAGACAAATGCTCGAAATAGGTGTCGATGGTATACCCATCTGGAATCGGGAAATCAGGTAAGAAATAAGTTCCGAGCTGTAATGCGACATTACAACGTCTTGCAATATGGTAAGTGTTTTCAATCGCGCTCGGAATGTCTGAAAATAGCTCAGACATTTGTTCGCCAGTTTTAAAATATTGTTCAGGGCTATAATTTTTCGGGCGTTTATCATCGCCAAGTACATAACCATCAGCAATACAAACGCGGGCCTCATGGGCCTCAAAATCTATTTGTTCAACAAAGTGCACATCATTATGGGCAACAACACCAATCTGATATTTGGCGGCCAATTTGACGGCTTGCTGAATAAAATCTTCTTCGCCTACGCGTTCAGTACGCGTTAAGGCCAAATAGACACGATTGCCAAATTTCTCAATCCATGCCTCCAGTAAAGGTTCAGCTTTTTGTGGATTGGAAGAGCAGAGCATTTTGCCTACATCACTATGTTGGCCTAGCAAGACAATCAGGTCTTCTGCCTGTTCAAGTACCCACTCTTTTTGTAGGCATGGGATACTTAACTGTTGGCCTTCGATAAAACCGCGTGACACGATTTCAGTCAGATTACGCCACCCAGTATTGCTCATTGCCAGTAAAGTTGCGCGATGTTCGGCATCATTGAGGCGAATGACACTGCCTAAAACGGGCTTAATGCCTTTCTTTAGACATGATTCGTAAAACTTTACTGCTGCGTGCAGGTTGGATAAGTCTGTGAGTGCCAGAGCTGGCATCTCATCTTTTACGGCAGCCTTGACCAAATCAGGTATGCGAACAATCGATTCTGTAATCGAAAACTCTGTATGGATACCGAGATGAACAAACCGCATAGAAGGACTATCCTTTTTCAAACCAACGCATAGTTTAGCATGCAAACCGAAAATGACATGCTTAATATTTTGGCAAACCGTGTGTTTGCTTTGTTATTTTGCTCAAAAGTTAAAAATTAGTTTTTGATTTTTTCTATGTGTGGCCTAGTTTTATATAGCAACTAGATCGAGTGATGGCTTATCTGTCATGTTTAATATGAAAGGCACTTACACGAGTAAAAGATATCCTATTGCTCTGAATGTGCTAGCAAACTACATCAAAGTAAAGCTGCACTGTTTGGAATTTGGCTGTGTAAAAAGATATTCGATTTTGATTCAAAATCTACGGCACTGCTGTGGAAAGCTATCTAAAATCTAGACAACACATCTAAAGATTGAATATAAAAAATCCCCCTGAAGATAGGGGGAGTTTGTATTAACGCATTTTTGCCAAGAAGCGGCCTAAGCGATTGATGGCTTCCCGAAGCTCATTTTCCGCAGGCAGGAACACCACACGGAAGTGATCTGGCGTCGGCCAGTTAAAGCCTGTGCCTTGTACTAATAATACTTTTTCCGCTTTTAACAAATCCAGCATCAGTTTTTCATCATCTTCAATTGGATAAACTGCTGGATCGAGTTTAGGGAAGCAGTACATTGCGCCATCAGGTTTAACACAGCTAAGACCTGGAATTTCATTCAGCATTTCCCAAGCAATATTACGCTGCTCGTATAAACGGCCACCTGGGCGAATCAAATCGTTAATTGATTGATACCCACCTAATGCAGTTTGAATCGCATATTGAGCTTGGTGGTTGGCACATAAACGCATTGAAGCCAGCATATCCAAACCTTCAATATAATCTGCTGCACGTGCTTTATTACCTGTAATCGCCATCCATCCTGCACGATAACCTGCAATACGGTACGCTTTTGATAAACCATTGAAGGAAATACATAGTTGATCGCCAGCCAATGCAGCTACAGCCACATGCTCGATGCCGTCATAAACGATTTTGTCGTAGATTTCATCTGCAAATAAAATCAGGTCATGCTTTTTCGCCAATGCAACAATTTGCTCTAATACGTGACGTGGATAGACTGAACCTGTCGGGTTGTTTGGATTGATAATGACAATACCACGGGTGTTTGGCGTGATTTTGCTTTCCATATCCGCAATGTCGGGATACCAGTAGTTTTCAGAATCACATTTATAATGCACTGCGCTACCGCCAGACAGATTGACCGCTGCCGTCCATAAAGGATAGTCAGGCATTGGCACCAGCATTTCATCACCATCATCCAGCAAGCCTTGCATGGCCATAACAATGAGTTCAGACACGCCATTGCCCACATACACATCATTGACGTGCATATCAAAAACGCCTTTCTGCTGGTAGTACTGGCAGATCGCTTTACGTGCAGGGAAAATACCCTTTGAATCGGTATAGCCAATTGCATTCGGCAGGTTTAAAGCCACGTCATTAATAATTTCTTGTGGGGCTTCAAAACCAAAAGGTGCAGGGTTGCCGATATTCAGCTTGATAATCTTGTGTCCTTGCTCCTCCATTTCATTGGCGGCGCGCAGTACAGGTCCACGGATGTCGTAACAAACATGCTCAAGCTTAGATGATTTTTTAATTTCTCGGCTTGATTGATGAGACTGGGGAACAACAGTACTTTTAGACATAGCAGGATTCACTTTTGCATATCGGTATAAATAACTTTTAAAGGTTTCAACTGTTACCAGATTCAGGTCGTGCTGATCTCTCAGTAATTCAACAATTTTTTCGTGGGTAAAACCTGATTGTTGATATTGTCTGATGGTTGGTAATAAGTTTTGAAACACCACACTTTTTTTCTGAGACATTTTTTGTCCTATACAACCGTGCGGAACAAGAATATCACTATATTTGCTCACGCAAAAGACAATATTGTTAAAATTTGCTTTCTTTAAATGTTTAATTTGCTTTCTTTTTGCTATTTTTGATTTAGATGCTTAAACTTCAACAAATTATACGATCTGAGACTAGAGTTTTTTTTGCGAATGGCGTAAATATAAAATCTGATCATCATGATATTTTTAACATCAGAATAAAAGGTGCAGGTTATGGGAAAAGTGAATAAAACAGACCGAGAATGGCAACGAGAGTTATCCGCAGAAGAATATCGCATTACCCGTCAGAAAGGCACAGAACCCGCATTTACAGGACAATATTGGAATAATAAGCAACATGGTACTTATGTTTGTCGTTGTTGTGGTGCGGAATTATTTTCTTCCGATACAAAATACGATAGCGGCTGTGGTTGGCCGAGCTTCTTTAAGCCGATTGATAGTGTTGCAATAGAAGAACATGAAGATTTATCGCATGGTATGGTCAGAACAGAAATTGTCTGCCATGATTGCGATGCACATTTGGGCCATGTGTTTGAGGATGGTCCACAGCCGACAGGACTGCGTTATTGCGTGAATTCGGCATCATTACAACTTAAAACAGATGAGAAGAATGACGAGGAAACTTATCCATGAGTAACATTTATCAGTTTGAAGCTGAGTTGTTAGAGGGAGAAACAAAAGCGCTCGCTGATTATAAAGGCAAGGTCATGCTGATTGTAAATACTGCAAGTAAGTGTGGTTTTACCCCGCAGTTTGCTGGATTAGAAAAACTTTATGAAAAATATAAATCTCAGGGACTAGAAGTATTAGGATTTCCTTGCAATCAATTTGGAGGACAGGATCCAGGCACCAATAAAGAAATCGGAACGTTTTGCCAGCGTAATTATGGCGTCAGTTTCCCCATGTTTGCCAAGGTCGATGTGAAAGGGCCTGAAGCACATGTGATTTTCCGTTATTTAACCCGTGAAGCGAAAGGGCTTTTAGGTAGTCGGAATATCAAATGGAATTTTACGAAATTTTTAGTTGGTCGTCATGGTGAAGTGCTAGAGCGTTATGCGCCAACGACTAAGCCAGAAGCGTTAGAAGCAGATATTGAAAAAGCTTTAGCTCAGAAATAATACGTTTTGGCTTTGAGTTAAATCATTTTGAACTCCATCGTTGAGTTTTGGAATCATCCTGACATGCCGTATGTTGAAACGCGTAGGGCATGTCAAAGTCGAATCTGTTATAAATCGCATAGTCATCCTACCTTTTCAATCGGCGCCGTAGATGCCGGGCAGAGCCATTTTTCCAGTTCTTTTGCTTCAGAGCAGTTGATTCAGGCGGGGAGTGTCGTAGTTATTCCTGCTCATGTTGAACATTCATGTAATCCTTTGCCTCAACAGGCTTGGAGTTACCAAATGATGCATCTTGAGGCAGCATGGCTTGCTGGACTAATCAATGAATTGCAACAGGAAATGGATTCGCACTTGGATTTAAACATCCCATATTTGCCGCAACTCAAACCCATAATTCTCCATGATCTGGATATTTACGCCGCATTTACTGGATTAAATCAGGTGTTGTTTGATCCTCAGATTCCAAGATTAGAAAAAGAACAATACTTAATTAAGATTTTGACCGAAATGCTCATACCGAATTTTCATTGGGAAAATATTGGAGCGGCAGGTTATTTCCAGCCATATTTACCGCGCTTAATTGAATGTCTGAATAGCAGTATGGATGATTTATCGCTACAGCAACTGGCTGATGAATTACAGATGAGTCGTTATGCGTTAATCCGGCTATTTAAGCATTATTTGGGTTTAACGCCACATGCCTATCAATTAAATCAAAAGGTGAATCAGGCGCGTATACGCTTGCGTCAGGGCTGTGATCTGGCTCAACTGGCGCATGAGTTAGAGTTTACTGATCAAAGCCATTTTCATCGTGTCTTTAAACAATATACGGGGGTCACCCCAAAACAATATTCTAAAAAATCTTAGCTCCCGCAATTTTATACAAGAATAAAGTTTCAAGCTTTTTTAAGCTGGCTCTCCTTCATTTGGAGAGAAGGTATGGAGCTTTTTTTAACGATCGTGGTGACTCATTTTATTGCTTTGCTGACGCCGGGTGCTGATTTCTTTTTAATTTTAAAAACACTGATGCAAAGCAAAATAAAGGCTGCGCGATTGACTTGTATGGGAATTGCAGTAGGCAATGCCATCATTCTGCTGATGATTTATTGCAGTCTGTTTCTGTTGGGTCAGGTCAATACTGAAATACTGGTCGCGATGAAATGGTTAGGTGTCCTTTATTTTGCTTATCTGGCGGTTCAATGTTTTCGTGCGGCGCGTTCCGCACAGATAATCCCTAACACCGAGCTGGAGGATGTTGCAGCGTTGCAAAATAAGGCGCAATTTACGCACTTTTTACTGGGTTTGGGTTCAAGTCTACTCAATCCCAAAAACCTGATGTTTTATTCGGTCTTGGTGATTCTGGTTTATCCGCAATATAATTTTTTGCAAAACTTTTTGGTCTGTGTCTGGATGGTGGGCTTGGTACTGATCTGGAATCTGGGGATGGTGAAACTGATGAACGCAACCATTTATCTGTCATGGTTAAATCAGCATATTCATTATTTATATTATCTGGCGGGCAGTAGTTTTATCTTTTTTATGCTGGTACTGATTTTATCCTAAACATAAAAAAGACGATCAAATGACCGTCTTTTTTATTACATGCTATTGGGATGGTTTAATAGGTTGAGGCTCGGTTTTCCTGAAACTATGTATCTTGCGATTAATATCGTCAATAAAGGTATACACCACAGGGATCACCAGTAAGGACAAGAAGGTACTGGTAATCAAGCCTCCAATCACCGAGATCGCCATAGGGGCACGGAAGCTCGGATCTGTACCAATGCCTAAGGCAATCGGCAACATACCTGCACCCATTGCCAGCGTGGTCATAATAATCGGGCGTGCCCGTTTATGGCAGGCATCCAGCAAGGCATTGAAGCGGGAATAATGCTTCTCATCTCTAGCAATAATGGCGTAATCCACCAGTAGAATCGAGTTCTTGCTGGCAATCCCCATCAACATAATCAGACCGATCAAGCTTGGCATCGAGAAACTGCTTTTCGCCAATAGCAGCATCACAAACGCACCGCCAAGTGATAAAGGTAAGGCCACCAGAATGGTAATCGGTTGCAGGAAGTCTTTGAACAACAGTACCAGTACCACATAAATACACAATACGCCTGTTAGCATCGCCAGACCAAAGCTTGAGAACAGTTCCTGCATGACTTCGGCATCACCAATATTGGTACGTTTCACCGTTGGAGGAAGATTCTTCATGGTTGGGAGCTGGTCAACTTTTGCGGCGATATCACCCAGCGGCTGATTATTCAGCTCAATGGTAAAGTTGATATTACGTAGACGGTTAAAGCGGTCAATTTGTGATGGGCCACTTTCAATGTTGACATCAGCAATGGTGCCTAACATGACAGGACCATGACTACCTTTGACCATTAAGCGTTTCATCAAATCCTGATCCTGACGTGCTGATAGCGGTAGTTTGATCACCACAGGAATCTGACGTTGTGACAGGTTTAACTTAGCTAGATTCTGGTCAAAATCACCTGCAGTCGCGATACGCAAAGTCTCTGCAATATCATAGGTGGTGACACCTAAATCGGCAGCCTTGGCAAAATCTGGACGAATCACCAATTCAGGACGAATCAGGGCGGCACTTGAGGTGATACTTCCCACATTGGGAACAGTTCGTAATTCACGTTCAAGGCTACGTGCTGTCGCCATTAATGTATCTGGATCATCGCCAGAAAGTGCAATTTGATATTGGCTATTGTTACCTGCAAGCCCGACTTGGATGCGCGCACCAGGCAATGGTGCCAGACGCTGACGCAATTGGTCTTCTATGTCTTGCAAGCTGGCACTACGATCAGAGCGTTCCGTAGTTTGAATGGTTAAAGTGGCTTTACGTGGTTCACCTGATGCGCCACCTGAAAATGGATCTGTTCCCGCAGCACCGCCACCAATGGTGGTATAGATACTTTTAATTTCAGGATGATCTTTAATCAGGTTACGTGCATATTCAGCCGTTTTAAGCGTATCTCCAAATTGAGAACCGGGTGTTAATTCCAGACGAACCTGTGTTTGTCCTGTATCTGGTGGAGGCACAAAACCAGTCGGTAATAAGGGAATCAACATGACCGAGGCAATAAAGAAAGCAATTGCGCCGACTAAAGTGATCCAGCGATGATTGAGACACCAAGTGACCAGACGCATATAACCACGCATGACTTTGCCATCTTTGGCGCGATCTTTCGCTAAACGTGCTGTACCTTGATCTGCTGCCGTTTTGGTATCAGAAGCATCGTCCTGTTGTTCGACTTTGCCGATCCAAGGCTTCAGGATATAGGCAGACATCATTGGAGTGAGTAAACGTGCAACCAAGAGGGAAGCAAAAATTGCCAATGCTGCTGTCCAGCCAAACTGAACAAAGAATTTTCCTGCAATCCCGCTCATAAAGGCAGTTGGAAGGAATACGGCAATCAGGGTAAAAGTGGTCGCAATAACAGCCAGACCAATTTCATCTGCGGCTTCCATCGCGGCTTCATACGGTGTCTTGCCCATGCGCAGATGCCGTATGATATTTTCAATTTCAACAATGGCATCATCGACCAGAATCCCCACCACCAGTGACATGGCCAGTAGCGTCACGGTGTTAAGGGTAAAACCAAAGAAATACATGCCGATCATGGCAGGTAGGATGGACAATGGCAGGGCCGTTGCTGCAATAATCGTGGCACGCCAGTCACGTAAGAATAACCACACCACCAAAATTGCCAGAATAGCGCCTTCATACAGGAGTGACATTGAGCCTTCGTAATTGTCGACTACAGGATTGACGAAGTTGAACGCTTCGGTGATCTTGATATCTGGATGTGCCGTTTTCAGTTTATCCAGTGCTGCAGTAACACCTTTTTGCACATCAACTTCACTGGCCCCTTTACTACGGGTGATTTCAAAACCAATGACGGGTTGTCCATTTAACAATGCAGCCGAACGTCTTTCCGCAATCCCATCACGAACAGTGGCAACCTGATCCAGACGAATATGTCGACCATCACTCAACGCAATATCCATTGCACCAATTTCATCGGCTGTTTTGACTGTGGCAATGGTCCGAATGGATTGTTCACTGCCACCAATTTTGGTTTGACCACCCGAGGCATCTTGCTGGATTAAGCGCAGTTGACGGGTTATGTCGGTCGCTGTTGCATTCAGTGCCAAGAGTTTTTCAGGATCAAGCTCAACATCAACCTGACGTGTGACACCACCTACACGTGCTACTGCACCAACACCTTTGACTTGGAGCATGGCGCGGGCAATATCGTAATCCACAAACCAAGACAGTGCTTCTTCGTCCATCTTGGGCGACTGGATGGTATAGGTCAGAATAGGTGAGCCAGACAGGTTAATCTTACTGACAATGGGATCTCGTAAATCAGCAGGTAAATCGGAACGGACTTGTGACACGGCATTACGCACGTCATCCACTGCTTCCTGCAAGGGTTTTTCCAGCTGGAACTCGGCAGTAACGGTGACAACACCATCCTGAATATTGGTGTACTGGTTTCTGAGTCCTTGCAGAGTAGCAATCGAGTTTTCGATCTTACGTGCTACTTCGGTCTCAAGTTGTGGCGGCGCGGCACCCGGAAGGGCAGCGGTTACCGTCACCATGGGCAGTTCAATATCAGGGAACTGCTGGATCTTCATCCATTTAAAGCATAACAATCCTGCCAATCCCAGCATGATAAATAACAGGATGCCAGGAATCGGATTTCGGATCGACCAAGCGGAGAAATTCATCTTATTTCTCCTGTGTGGTCACGAGTTGTTTGGTGAGTGGGGTATCAGGAATGTCTTTAGCAATACTGACAAGATCACCATCTGCCAAGAAACCTGTACCTGAAGACACTACTTTGACATTCGGTGCTAAATCTAAAATTTCGACCCGATCGCCTAGACGACGCCCAACATTGACTTTCTGTTGAGTCACACGATTTTTGTCATTGACCGTAAATACATAAGAAAAGCCATCGCGTAACAACAGCGCTGTTTGTGGAACGGTTAATGCGGGTTTTTGGCCTAGATCAAATTCACCTTTGACGAACATCCCCATGCGTACAGCCTGCGTGGTTGGAATATCCACATACACCAGTCCATAACGGGTTTGTGGATCAATCACAGGTGCAATCATTCTCACTTTACCTGTCACGGCGGGTTGGGCTGGATCAGGTGAAATGATATGTGCTGTCATGCCTTGTTTGAGTTTATACAAATCCGAGGTGGTCACTTCTGCGCGCCATTCCAGACGATGGTCACGAATCAGACGGAAAAGTTCCTGCCCAGTTTGCGCTAATGAACCTACCGTAGCAGTTCGTGCTGAAATGACACCATTGTCAGGCGAGACCACTCTGGTTTGAGCTAAACGTAATTGATTGCTTTCAATCTGTGCTCTAGCTGCATCCAGTTTTGCTTGAGCAGTGGCTTGGGAGGTTTGATATTGGGTGGCTTCCTGAGCTGAAATTGCACCTGTATTTTTGAGTTGCTGAATACGTTTGTTATTGGTGATGGCATCGGTAAGCACAGCTTGTGCTTCTGCATAACTGGCTTTCGCTGCTGCGAGATCGGCACGGATGGTTTCACTGTTAATTTCGGCTAAAACCTGACCGCGTCGTACTTCATCACCAACATTGACATTCACCCGAGTCAGACGCTGGCCTGAGAGTTCACTACCAATCACAACTTCTTGCCATGCAGCAATATTGCCATTCGCCGTAAATGTCTGTTTCCAGTTTTGCTGTTGAGGAGAGACCACGGTAACAGTCAGTGCCGATTTCTGTGCGGTAGTATCAGCATTTTTTTGCTGTTTCGCAGCTGTTGTTTTTTTAGCAGTTCCAGTCTGCCAAACCACGATTACAATAATTAAAAGTACAACAACGATTGCTAAAATGAGCCAACCCTTTTTCTTTATTTTCTTGGGAGTTTGAGAAGTCATCTTTCCATAGTCATCAAGTTTTGATGGCTAAGTATAGACGAAGATTTCAACAGTAGGTCAAGATGCAATGGACAGATAAAAAAATTAATAAAGCTGCCCATTTTGCTTACCGTTTACCTAAGAAAATAAGTGACTTTATTCACATTGATACATTTTAGGTCAACCCAAAATAGTAATGTCTTTTTATAAAGGCAGCAGTCGGTTGGATACTACATTTTTCATGACAATGGTCGATGTCAGACGTTGTACATTGGGTAAGGCGGAGAGACTGTCGTCATAGAGCTTCTGGAAACTTGCCAGATCTTTGGCAACGACATGCAGTAAATAATCAGGATTTCCGAATAAACGCTGCGCCTGAATGACATTGGCGATTTCTGTGACTTTTTCTTCAAAGCTGGACAGGGCAGTTTTATCGCCATCTTTCAAAGTTACAAAGATAATCGCAGAGAAATTGAGACCGATTTTTGAGGCTTCCAGATCAGCGTGATAACCTTTGATCACGCCACTTTCTTCTAAAGCTTTGACGCGACGATGGCACGGAGACAGGCTTAAACCGATTCTTTCCGCCAGTTCGGTGATAGATAATCGTCCATTTGCCTGTAGTTCAGCAATAATTTTCTTATCGATGCGATCCACTTGGAAGAATCTCCCTGTTGGCGTTAAATAAATAGAAGTATTTGGAATAACATTTTCACCATTAAAGCATATCCTTTCTCAACAATCTTCACCAAATGGTGAAAAAGAAAGCTATTAAAAATAGCGTTGGTGATGCAGAAAGGGCTTGGCTTATGGAACTCAGTGTGATTTTTGCTTTCTGGTGTGTTTCGATCTTATTTGTGTTAACGCCAGGTGCAGACTGGGCCTATGCCATTCTTGCAGGCATTAAGGGGAATTTTGTCTTAAATGCGGTGACTGGCCTGATTTTGGGACATTTTATTGCAATCTTGTGTGTGGCTGCTGGGGTAGGTGCATTACTGCAACATTATCCAATTCTGTTAACCACCATGACGATTTTAGGTGCCTGTTATCTGCTATGGATGGGTGCAAATTTATTGATTCATCCAGCCACCATTTCGAGTGATCACAATGAAACGCAAACCTTAGATTCTGCGCGTTCGTGGTTGCTGAAAGGTGTGGGGATTAGTGGGTTGAATCCCAAAGTTTTATTGCTGTTTTTTGCTTTATTGCCGCCATTTATTCATCCAGAAATGTCTTTTGCACCCACAACCCAGATTATTTTGCTGGGTATGATTCACTTACTGAGTTGTGCAGTCGTTTATGTACTGGTGGGAATTGCAGCGAACAAACTTTTGGCAACGCGTCCAATGGCTGTGAAAGTCGTCAGTCGGGTTTCTGGTGGTCTGATGGTGATGATCTCGATCATTTTATTTATGGGGCAGCTTGGCTAAGAAAATAGTGAAATTTCTTAAGAATAGGTAGCTTTAAATTTTATATTGATTGAATTCAGTCTGTTAATTTTAATGCCGTTTAAGTCTGGAAAAATCATGAAATTATGGAATGGCACATATAGATAAAAAATAGTGTAAAACGTATTAATTCTCATTTATTATGCGGTTTTTTTAAAGTCGGCTGAAATAAATCATGGGTAGAAAACTTAAACCATTAGTATTGATGATGACATGCGCTTCGATGGGGACAACGGCTGTTTTTGCAGATGAAGTGCAACAGGGGCAAGCAGCGGATGCAACCGTGACATTAAATACAATTCGTATTACTGCGAGTGCGGATGCATCAGCAGATGGTTTAATGGATCCTTTTGCAGGTGGACAAGTTGCCAGTGGTGGTCGGGTCGGGATCTTTGGTAATCAGAAGAATCTGGATACACCATTCAACTTAACCAGTTATACCAATGAATATATTCAGTCCAAGCAAGCTAAAAGTGTAGGGGATGTATTAAAGGCTGATCCAAGCGTTCGTGTTGGGCGTGGTTTCGGAAACTTTCAGGAATCTTATTACATCCGAGGTTTTAATTTAGGTTCGGATGATACCGCTTATAATGGTCTGTATTCGATTCTGCCACGCCAATATATTCCAACAGAGCTATTTGAACGTGTCGAAGTGCTTAAAGGTGCTTCATCTTTCTTAAATGGTGCGATGCCAGGCAACGGCGGGATTGGTGGGGCAATTAATCTATTGCCAAAACGTGCAGGTAATGAACCATTAAATCGTGTTACGGTTGGTACAGATTTTAACGGTGGCCAAATTGCCAGTGATATGTCTCGTCGCTTTGGTGAAAACCAAGAGTTTGGTGTACGTGTAAACACAGCCTATCATGGTGGCAATACCAGCGTTGATAATGAGAAAAATTCATTAGGTCTGGCTTCAATTGGTCTAGACTACCGTGGTGATCGCCTACGTCTATCTGGAGATATGGGCTATAGCAATAATCGTTTAACTGCGACACGGCCTAATATTTCACTTGCAGGTTTGACTGAAGTGCCTGCTGCAATAAAGGCGAGTCGTAATTACGCTCAAAAATGGACCTATTCCAACGAAGAAGATGTGTTTGGTAGTTACCGTGCAGAATATGATTTAAGTGATGCAGTGACTGCCTATGCAGCCTATGGCTTCCGTCATGGTGAAGAGCAAAATAGTCTGGCAAATCCGACTTTAACCAATGTCTCTAATGGTGATGCGAAATATTCACGCTTTGACAATGGTCGGGTCGATATGGTGAATACTGGAGAAATTGGTATTCGCGGTAAGTTACAGACAGGTTCTATCCAGCATAATCTAGTGTTATCAGGCTCTGCATTCCAGCAAAATACCCGTAATGGCTGGGCCATGAGCGGAAGTAACACCACTAATGTTCTGCATCCAGATTATAGCAATGCACCTGAGTTGACGATTGGTAATCCAGAGCGTGTCAATGATCCTAAGCTTGGCACACGTACCCGTCTAAGAAGTATCGCGATTGGGGATAATATTTCTGCGCTTGATGATAAGTTGATTGTGATGCTTGGCGCGCGCTATCAAAAGATCATGCAGGAAACTTATAACTATCAGACCGATGGAAGTAAAATCAATCCAGCATATAATGAGGCGAAATGGACGCCTGCTTTAGGTGTGACTTATAAACTGACGCCAGAATTTTCTGTGTATGCAAACTATATCGAATCATTGGCGAAAGGGTTAAGTAATACTACAGTGGATGTCACAACAACACTTAAACCTTTTGTTGCCAAGCAAAAAGAAATTGGTGCTAAATACGAAAATGATCGTTTAGGTGCGAGTATCAGTTTATTTGACATTAATAAGCAGCGTGGTGTCTTGCAAGATGGGGTATTTAGTGATGCTGGTGAATATGTTCATCGTGGTGTCGAGCTAAATACCTATGGCAAGCTAACTGATTCAATTACGGTATTGGGCGGTGCGTCGTGGCTACACGCCAAGCAAAAGAATACAGGGTCTGCCTTATATGATGACAATAATGAAGTTGGCGTGCCAAAATTCCAAGCCAATTTAGGTGCTGAATGGGCATTGCCAGTTCCGCAAGATATCTCCTTAAATGCACAATTGACTTATACAGGTTCGACTTATGCAAGTCTGGATAATAAGTTAAAAGTGAATGACTGGACTACGCTGGATATCGGTGCAAACTATAAAACCCAGCTTGGACAAACACCAACCACTTTTAACTTTAAAGTGAATAATGTCTTCAATAAAGATTATTGGTCTTCTGTTGGCTTATCTGACAATATCAATAGCACTTCAAATACCAATAATGGTTATGTTGTAGCAGGTCTACCGCGTACCTTTATGCTCAGTGCAAGTTTTGATTTCTAATTTACAGCGCTAAAAAAATCCCCGAATATTCGGGGATTTTTTATTTATAGAATGGCTTTGAGTCGTTCGACCACTTCTTCACACTGGGCTAAATCTGCAACCAGCGCCATGCGTACATGACCTTCACCCGGATTGCCTTGTTCCGTCTCACGAGACAGATAACGACCCGGTAAAACTTTAATATGTGCTTTTTCCATTAACATCTTGGCAAAAGTTTCATCATTATCCACTTTTAACCAATAATAAAAGCCCGCATCTGGTTTTTGTAACGGCAATAAATGACCGAGTTCTGACTGGAATAAATCAAATTTGGCACGGTATTGCTGACGGTTTTCTTCAACGTGCGCTTCATCATTCCATGCTGCGATTGAAGCCAGTTGATTTTGTACGGGCATTGCAGCGCCATGATAAGTGCGGTATTGCAAATAAGGTTTCAATAAAGCTGCATCACCAGCAACAAAGCCAGAGCGCATACCTGGCAGGTTTGAGCGTTTAGAAAGTGAATGGAACACGATACAGTTTTTATAATCGTCACGGCCCATTTCCGCACAAACTTCTAGCAGACCAATCGGTGCCTGATCAAACCAGAGTTCTGAATAGCATTCATCTGATGCAATTACAAAATCATATTGATCAGAAAGTGCAATCAGCTTTTTAAACTGTTCTTTTGATAGAACCGTTCCTGTCGGATTACCCGGGGTACAAACAAATAATAATGCTGTTTTTTCCCACACTTCCGCTGGGACTGCATCGAAATCGCCTAAGTAGCCATTTTCTTCGGTACAGTTAATGAAATAGGGTTTTGCACCTGCAAGTAGGGCAGCACCTTCATAAATTTGATAAAACGGATTTGGCATCACCACATAAGGCGCATCTTCACGTTTAATCAAGGCCTGTACAAAAGAGAAAATGCCTTCGCGTGTGCCAGAAACGGGCAGAATATGATCCTCTGCACTGATCTGGTTCAACTTAAAACGATTGGTGAGCCATTGTGCAATACTTTGGCGCAGTTCTGGCAAACCTTTACTGTTTGGATACGTCGATAAATGAGCAAAATTATCAATAATTGCTTGCTTCACAAACTCTGGTGCTGGATGTTTTGGCTCACCAATTGATAAGGGAATCAATGGTAAATTGGCAGGTTGTACCTCTTTAAAAAGCTGGTTTAACTTTTCAAAAGGATAGGGATGCAATAACGACAAGCTAGAGTTCATTTAAACAGTTACCAAACAATAAAATTTAAGATGGATTACAAATTTGATTCGATGCTTCATCCAAAGCGGCTTTTAGTGTTTCCACAAAAGTTTTGACTTCTTCATCGGTGAGCAAGACACCATTTTTCTTGGTGACAAAGAAAATATCTTCTGCACGTTCGCCCAAGGTCGCAATTCTTGCAGAATGGATATCCAGACCCTGTAGCATGAATAAGCCCCCAATACGCGCCAGTAATCCGGGTTGATCCAGCGTTGAAATCTCGACCATATGTTGCTGTAAGGTCGGGTTCAGGACGATATCTACTGTATTCTGCACATCAAAATGACGTAAATGACGCGGGATACGGCGTTGCATAATCCCCGGATATTGGTCTGAATGGCTTAAGGCATCGACCAAGGCCGCTTTCACTTTGCGTTCGCGATCTGGATCAGTCAACAAAGTACCAAAACGATCAAGAACCAAATAGGTGTCTAAACTGAATGACGTCGAAGCCGTAATAATACGGGCGTCCTGAACATCCAGATTCATACGATCTAATACGGCTACAGTTGTGGCAAATAGATTTGGCTGATCGCGGGTATAGATAAAGATCTGTACCGCATCATCTGCTGCATTACGATGCGCACGTAATAACACCAAAGGTTCAGGATTATCGCCGTGTTGCAGAATCGCTTGGGTATGCCATGCAATTTCATTGGCTGATTCTTTAACAAAGTATTCATCGCCCAGTTCTTGCCAGACTTTCTCAACTTCAGCAAGAGAGAAGTCATTGACCAAGAGTTCACTGGCAGCAAATTTGGTGTCTTCAATCAGCATTTGATAATCGACTGGACGGCCCAAGCCTGAACGGATCACATCACGTGCATAGGTATACAGCTGACGCATTAACGATGCACGCCATGTATTCCAAAGCTTAGGGTTGGTGGCATTAATGTCGGCAACCGTGAGGGTATAGAGATAATCGAGATGCTCCATATCACCGACTTTTTCAGCAAACTCTCTGACTTCGTCTGGGTCTGAAATATCTTTCTTCTGAGCCGTGAGTGACATGAGTAAATGATTGTTGATCAGCCATGCCACCAGTTTGCATTCACGTTCGGTAAAACCATGTGTGCGACAGAATTCAATGGCATCAATTGCGCCAAGTTCACTGTGATCACCGCCACGACCTTTGGCAATGTCATGGAAAATCGCAGCCATATACACGATGTCATGGCGGGAAATACGTTGGAACACAGAACTTACGACGGGAAATTCTTTGGCAAATTCGGGTTCTTTAAAGCGGCTCAAATTACGGAGTAGCAATAAAGTATGTGCATCGACAGTATAAATATGGAATAAGTCGTATTGCATTAACCCAGTAATCTGCCCAAATGCAGGAATGTAGTTGCCGAGAACGCCGTAACGTTTCATCGCCACCATGGTGTTATATAAATGCGGTGAACGGATAATCGACATGAACAGGGCTTGATGTTCTGGATTGTCGCGGAAACGCTGGTCAATCCGTTTTGCTGCAAGCACCAGCAGACGTAAGGTACGGGCACGAATCCCGGTAATTTCTGGTCGATTCGCCAACAGGTAAAACAACTCAAGAATTGCGCTTGGCTCTTCTGAAAAGACTTTGTGATGCTGAACCGCAAGCTTGCCATCGACAATTTTAAAACGTTCATTAATATCGATAATGTGACGTTCATAATCAGGCAGGCGAGGTGTAATCACTGACTCATTGAAATAGGCCAGTAGCATTTCATTCAGTGTTGAAACTTGCTGCGCCGTCCGGTAATAGCGCTTCATGAATTGCTCAACTGCAAAATTAACAGGCTGACCTTCTTCACGTACGTAGCCAAATTTTGCTGCAATATCACGTTGATATTCAAATAACAGACGATTTTCATCGCGTTTGGCAAGACGATGCAAATGGGTACGGATTTCCCATAAAAAGCTTTCCGCTTCTTCGAGTACGCCGAGTTCAAATTCGGTAATAAAGCCCAAATGCACCAGATCATAAATACGATTGACACGGAAATGACGCTTGGCAATCCAGCCGATCTGGTTGATATCACGAATACCGCCCGGGGCATTTTTAATATCAGGCTCTAAGTTGCTTTCAGTATTGTTGTGCTGCGCATAACGCTTGGCTTGTTCAGCCATTTTGGCATCATAGAAGGTTTGATCCGTCCATGTTTGCGCCACGATACGACGCGGCCATTTAGCCAGTTGCTGATTGCCAGTAATGAGTCGTGCTTCAATCAGTGTCGTAGCAACGGTCAAGTCATTAATGGCTTGTTCAACACAGTTTTGAATGGTACGAACACTGATGCCCGGTTTGAAATTACCAACATCCCATAAAGAAGAAATAAAGGTTGAGATCAGTTTTTCTTGTTCTTCACTGATTTCATCCTCAGATAAAATCATAATGTCGGTATCTGAATAGGGCAGCATTTCATGGCGGCCGTAGCCACCCACTGCAAATAGACCTAGTTCAGTTTGATTTAAACCAGCATGATTCCAGAGAAAGATCAGCGCCTCATCAATCGAATCTGAACGGGCGCCAATCACTTCACGAATCGGTTGCCCATTTTCATAACTCTCCTGTAATTGATTTTCTACATCCGTTCGCCATTGGTTAATGGCTTGAATATCATGATGACTGGTGACGTAGTTCAACAATGGAGAGGTATTGATCATGAAAATGGGTCTACTCAATAGGTTAAGAGTTAGTGTGTACGCTCACTTGGTCTGCGGCTTGTTGGGCCAATTCACGCGCAAGCTCTGTGGTTTCAGCACGTGCAGTGGCAACACCCATACGACGGCGTTTAAAGCCTTCTGGTTTTCCAAAGAGGCGTAAGTCTGTATCTGGATTTGCTAAAGCAGGATTCAAGCCAGCAAAGCTGAGGTTCTTCGCATCGACACCCGCATAGATCACGGCACTTGCTGCCACACTGTGACGCGCAGTATTTACAGGTAAACCTAAAATGGCACGGGCATGCAATTCAAATTCGCTTTGGAATTGTGAAGCCAAAGTCACGAGACCTGTATCGTGTGGGCGAGGTGAAACCTCACTAAACCAGACTTTATCGCCCTTGATGAATAACTCAACCCCAAAAATACCACAGCCACCTAAAGCTGTAGTCACTTTATTGGCAATACGTTTTGCTTCTTCCAACGCGGCAGGCGTCATTTGTTGTGGCTGCCAGCTCTCGACATAATCACCTGCATCTTGACGATGTCCAATCGGATCACAGAAATGGGTTTCAATTTCGCCTGTTTCTGGATTTTTAGCACGGACGGTAAGCAGGGTAATTTCAAAATCAAAATCGATTTGCGATTCAATAATCACGGTACCTTGATTAACACGACCGCCTTGCATTGCATAATCCCAAGCAGCGTCAACTTCATCAAAGCTCTTTACGCGAGACTGGCCTTTGCCTGAAGATGACATCACAGGTTTCACGAAGTTTGGATAACCAATATCGTCACATGCAGCGCGGAAACTTTCTAAAGTGTTGGCAAAGCGATAAGCTGAGGTTGGTAGACCAAGTTCTTCAGCAGCTAAACGACGAATCCCTTCACGGTTCATGGTGAGGTTCACCGCTTTAGCCGATGGGATGACCGTAGCCGTTTTATTCTGTTCGATTTCGACCAAGACTTCAGTGGCAATGGCTTCAATTTCAGGAACAATCAGATTCGGTTTGATCTTTTCAATCAGTTGTTTTAATTCGGCTGGATCGGCCATATTCAGGGTATAAGCATAGTGAGCCACTTGCATTGCCGGTGCGTGATCATAACGATCTGCGGCATGAACTTCGACACCCAAGCGTTGTAAAGAAATCACAACCTCTTTACCAAGCTCTCCAGAACCTAACAGTAAAACCTTAAATGCAGAAGATTGAAGTGGAGTTCCAAGAGTGACGCTCATGCGAATAATCCTATCCTGAGTAATTTGTGTTTAAGCATAGCAGAACTTTTTGCTGAATTAAGCCTATATGACACAAAAAACATGCTTTTTGTTAGACAAAAATATTGTGTGCAAAGCCCTTTGATTTATTTAAACATTGACTTGATAATCTAGTTTTAATTCTTCCGCATTTTGCCCACGAATTCCCCAGTTGACTTTTGGTGTTTCAAAAATCGTGATTTCAACGTCATGAGGTGAAATCCCACATTGTTGTTGAATATAAGTAAAAATTAACTGGATTAGGTGTTTTTTTGCTTTTTTACTGCGGCCTTCAAACATTGATATTTCGATAATCAGATAATTGTCACTGCGATCCTCTGGATAAATAAAATCGTTGGTCACAAGACTGATAAAACGCTGGAATTTCTTTTCTATAGGATAATTCAAGCTGTCGACCAGCGCCTGATGAATGGCATGAGAAAGCAGGTTTCTAAACTGGTCAATTGTTTGTTGTAATGCATAAATTTTGATTTGTGACATGGGTATTTTAATTCCTGATGAGGTATTGATTGTTTTATTCAAGTTAAGATAGAAAAATCTAGCGCACAATAAACCTGAAATCTTTCGCTGATATCGCAAATTCTATGCATGATAAAACAGTAACAATGATTGAGAATTATTCCCAAATTGACTAGCATAATGGCCTTATGTTTCGTCGGCGATCTGATATGTCTAATCTAAACACTCGTGTAACAGCAATCATGTTGTGTAGTGCCTTTTTGTTGGCTGCTTGCGGGAACTCAGGTGATGAGCCAAAAGAGAAGGTAGAGATCAAGCCAGCGCCAAAACTCAATAATGATGCAACGACCTATGCCAATGCTGCATGGAAACTGATTAATGAAATTGATCCGATTGTTTATAACAAGCAAACGGCTGAAATTGAAGAGAAGGTTAGAAAACCATTACGCCAGCTCAGCACGGATTGGCGGATCAATGTCAAAATGACAGACTCAGTGACCGAAGGGAAATATGCGCTTTGCCGTAAGGCATTGACCAGTCTGGATACTTGGGCGCGTGATGTCAAAGATAAGGAAAATGTATCTGCACAAAAGCAGGCAGACTACGAGCGTGATAAAGCACAATGTAAAGATGCGATTGATAACCCCGCGTTAGGAAATACCTCTCCAAAATAATTGGGTGCATATAAAAAAGCGAGATCATTGATCTCGCTTTTTTATGGTTAAAGCTATCGTTGGATTATGAGGTTTTGACTGTTTTTGCCGCTTCCTGTTTGGCTTGAGTCGCTGTGGTACTCGCTACTTTTTTGGTTGCCGAAGCAGCCTTCATCGACTCATGTTTAGTGGAGTCTTTGGCTTTAATGGCATCATGTTTTACGGTATGGGTTGCTTTGGTGGTTTCTTTTTTGGCTTTCACGACGCCAGCTGCGACACATTTTCCACCTTTATGATTTGGGCCAGTGCCACCCTGGAGTTGAGTTCCTTTTGGACATGCAAATGCGCTAGCGCTTAATACGGTAAATAAGCCTGCTGTTAGAATTGTTGCGATTTTTCTCATGATTATCATCTGCGAGGATAAGCGATAGTGCTTAGTTTTAATGTAGACGCATTGAGATAGGGAAAGCAGACTGATTTTGTGAAATATTTTAGAGCATGCGTAGCATTTTATAGTGAGAGTTTGTCTTTTAATTTAGTGTTAAGTTTAAAAGCATATTGCAATCCAGACATTAATCGTTAAGGCACAATTGCTACACCTTCATCTTAGGTTTTTAGATCACTCACGGTTGCGAATTGTCTTAATCTATCCAGATCAATTACCGTAATTTTCTTGAATCCTAATTGAATCACCCCTTGCTTTTCAAACTGGTTCAGTTCGTGGTTGATCGTTTGTCTGGAGACGGTCAGCATATTGGCCAGTTGATCCTGAGAGATTTGAATATTAAAGTCCTGAATCATTGAACGGTTGCCATATCCTTCCAGAATAAATAACAGACGCTGTGCCAAACGTTGGCTAATGCTTTGGGTTTGAATCGCGATTTGCTCTAAAAATACGTAACGTAGTTTTTGGCTGGTGAGCAGGGCAAAGTAATACCAGTAATAGGGATTTTTTAGCAAAAAATCATTGAGCGCTTGGGCTGGAATTTGCAGTACGACACTCTTTTTTAAGGCAATGGCATCATGCGAACGGGGTTGCTGGTCAATCAGGGAAATTTCACCAAACCACATGATCGGCTCAGCAATGGCGGCAATCGCTTCATTGCCATTCACATCGATATATCCCAGACTAATCGAGCCTTCCAGTACACCGTATACGCCATCAAAGCGATCTTGGGCATGAAAAACTGCTGCATTTTTTTCAACGCTGTATTTCTTGCCATGCTCGATAATAAAGTTTTGAAAAGGTTCAGCTAAATGGCGAAACCATAAATTTTCTTTTAAATGGTGAATATAAAGCGGCTCTAACACGATTTTTCCTTGTTTAAAAAGACATCCATTTGTCAGCTACATGACAACTTGATCACGCTATTTCTTATAGATTAACAGCATAAACGAATGATATGAGGAAAGAAAAATGACAAATCTGGAACGTTTACTGAGTCAATATGCAGCTTATCACTTAGATCGAAATAATATTGTGACTCATTTTGTGGGAATTCCTTTAATTGTATTTTCAATTTTATGCTTAACGGCTCGTGCTGGCGTAGAAATATCGGGCGTGTCAGTTACATTAGCTTCCGTACTGATTGTGCTCAGTATTCTCTATTATATTTCACTGGATAAGCTGTTTGGCATCCTGATGCTGATCATCATGATCGTTGCCTATCCCTTCGCTGTAAAAATTGCCGCACTACCTATGTGGAGCTGGTTGGGCGCAAGTATTGGTATTTTTGTCGTGGGTTGGGTGTTTCAGTTTGTTGGACATTATTTTGAGAAGAAAAAACCTGCCTTTGTGGATGATCTGGTCGGTTTGGCAATTGGTCCTTTATTTGTTTTGGCTGAATTTGTTTTCTTGCTGGGTTTCCGTAAGTCGTTGCATCAACGGATTTTAAAAGAAGCACAAATGAAACGTGCTGAAATGGATATGAAGCCGCAAACAGTCGCTTGATGGGCTGGACTTATATATACAAAGCCAAGTTGATCAAGCTTGGTTTTTTCACTTATTGGATTCAAAGATTCTAAAAGACTCATTCAGTTGCTAAGCTATCACTATTCAAATGTGGTGGTCAGAATTAAAAAACACATGACAGGAATTTACGAATATTGGTCGTTACCTTGCAAATTAAACATTAAATGTCCCGCATGTCAGGCCAAGGCGGATTTTGAATTTGCCCGATTGGCGAAGATTCCGCTGAAAAAAGATGTCGATTATTTTCAGCAGCATGCAGATTTTGAATATGCACGTTTTCAGGATGCTTGTGGCGGTTACTGGCATGCTGCATTTTATTATCCGAATCTTTCTGGCGGCATTGACCAGATCCATGACTTACCAGAAGGATATGATCCAACAGCTTGGAGTACGCGCTATTCAGTGCAAAGTCGGGGTGGGGTGATATGTGAATCTTGTGGTTATCGACAGAAACATGAATTGAACTGGCCGAATGATGCCTATTATGTGGTGATGTATCGGCAACAGCCTTTATGGGCCTTTCACCGTGAAGCTGCACTCGAGCTTTATCATTATTTGAGTGAGGCCTTACGCGACCATAAAAAATATCGTTATTCGTTCTTTTTATTGCATATTCCAACAATCTTCAAGCAGAAAAAAGCACGGCAACATGTGACTCGGCAATTGCAAAAATTATTGAGTTAATAGGCTGTTAAAGTTGCAGTTATCTTTGAGCAAATAAAAAAAAACCGCCAATAAGGTCATTACTGGCGGTTTGGAAATCAAAAAACTGATTTATACGTTAAAGCGGAAGTGTAATACATCGCCGTCTTGAACAACATAGGTTTTACCTTCTAAACGCCATTTTCCTGCTTCTTTGGCGCCATTTTCACCGTTATATTGAATGAAGTCGTCATAAGCCACACATTCAGCACGGATAAAGCCTTTTTCAAAGTCAGTGTGAATCACACCAGCTGCTTGTGGCGCAGTTGCACCGACTTTAACTGTCCAAGCACGAACTTCTTGTACGCCCGCGGTGAAATAGGTTTGTAGGCCAAGTAATTTATAACCTGCACGAATCACCACGTTTAAACCTGGCTCTTCCATACCCATTGCTTCAAGGAATTCAGCACGATCTTCATCTTCAAGTAATGAAATTTCTGCTTCGATCTGGTTGCAAAGCGGTACAACAATCGCATTTTCTTCAGCAGCAAGTTTTTTTACTGCTTCAAGGTGCGGGTTATTTTCAAAACCATCTTCTGCCACGTTGGCAATATACATGGTTGGTTTAAGCGTCATTAAACCGAAACCACGAACTGCTTTACGTTCGTCATCAGAAAGGTCAGCCGCACGTGCTGGTTTGCCTTCATCAAGCAAAGGCTGAATTTTTTCTAAAACTGCTTTGGTTGCAACTGCTTCTTTGTCGCCGCCTTTTGCTGCTTTAGTTAAACGTAATAATGCTTTTGCAACAGTATCAAGATCCGCAAGTGCTAATTCAGTGTTGATGGTTGCGATGTCATCTAATGGGTCAATTTTACCATTCACGTGAATGACATTTTCATCTTCAAAACAACGAACCACATGTGCAATGGCATCTGTTTCACGGATGTTGGCAAGAAACTGGTTACCTAAGCCTTCACCTTTTGACGCACCTGCAACAAGACCCGCGATATCAACGAATTCCATTGTTGTTGGTAAAATACGTTGTGGTTTTACGATTGCAGAAAGTTTGTCCAAACGTGGATCTGGTACGGGTACGATGCCTGTGTTCGGTTCAATGGTACAGAACGGAAAGTTTTCAGCAGCAATGGCTGCCTTTGTTAATGCATTAAATAATGTAGATTTACCTACGTTTGGCAGACCAACAATACCGCAATTAAAACCCATGAAACCACTCACAAATGTGTAATATAAAAATTGCTGCTGATTTTACATGAAAGCCATGACAAAGTCATGGCTAGAGCGGATTATCAATTCGACATTAAACTTTGCGTTTATCGAACTGTTGGGCAATATGATCACCTGTGGTTTGAACCAGCATCACCAAAACGATCAGCACCACGATCACCGCCAGCATGACTTGCATATCAAAACGCTGATAGCCATAGCGATAGGCAATGTCTCCGAGCCCGCCTGCTCCGATCGCACCTGCAATGGCAGAAGAACTGATCATGGTCACAATGGTCACGGTAAAGCCTGCAATAATGCCTGGTAGAGCTTCGGGAAGGAGTACGTGCCAAAGAATCTGTTTGCGGTTACAGCCCATCGCTTGTGCGGCTTCAATCAGACCTTGATCGACTTCGCGTAAGCTGACTTCTGCGATACGAGCAAAGAAGGGAATTGCGGCAATGGTTAAGGGTACAATTGCAGCTAGCACACCATAACTTGTTCCAACAATCCAGCGGGTAAACGGAATCAATGCCACCATTAAAATCAGGAAAGGGACAGAACGGGTAATGTTAATGACCCAGCCTAAGGACTGATTAATTTTCTTGGATGGATAGATGCCAAAATCTGCAGTACTCACTAAAATCAAGGCAATCGGTAGGCCAATCAAAAAGGCAATAAAGGCAGAAACACCCACCATCACTAAGGTATCGATTGTGCCTGTCAGCAATAGATCAATGAGTTGATTGTACATAACCGATCACCTCAAGTTGTATAATGGCAGGATGTTGTTCAAATTGTGCATCATTTAAGTCAAATTCAAGATGACCAATGCCAATCACCAGTGAGCCAATGGTTCGCTGTTGAATAGTATCTACCTGACTATGATAGACCTGAACGGGGCTATTAAAACTGCCAAGTAATTCATACAGGTCAGGAACCGATTTCGATTCACTTACATATTTGAGTTTTAAAATCTGCTGTGTGGTGTGCTGATCAGCAGATTGGCTCAATTCAAAGGGTAAATTCACCTGTTCAAAATTGAGTAATTCTTGCGTGATCGGTTGTTGTGGATTCGAAAATACCGACCAGACTTGCCCAGACTCGATGATTTCACCATGATCAATCACTACCACTTGATCGCAGATTTCCTGTATGACCTGCATTTCATGCGTGATCAAGACAATGGTTAAACCCAAGTCTCGATTGATCTGTTTTAGCAAAGCGAGGATGTTGGCGGTACTTTCGGGGTCGAGTGCCGAAGTTGCTTCATCACAGAGCAGGATTTCAGGCTGAGAGACCAAGGCACGGGCAATACCAACGCGTTGTTTCTGCCCGCCTGAAAGTTGGGACGGATAATCATGATGTTTGGTACTTAAACCCACCAGCGTCAGTACATCATTAACCCGTTGTTCAATCTCGGCCTTGCCATAACCCGCAATACGTAGTGGTAAAGCCACATTTTCCCACACTGTTTTTGCAGACATTAAGTTAAAATGCTGAAAAATCATGCCAATTTTTTGTCGTGTTTTGATCAGTTCAGCATGACTCAACTCAGCAATATTTTGTTGGTGAATCAAAATACTGCCTGTATCAATCGCTTCCAGACCATTTAAGGTACGAATAAGTGATGATTTACCCGCACCACTTTTACCGATAATGCCGACAATCTGCGCTTTAGGAATATCGAGATTAATGTCTTTTAGGGCATGTAGGCGTTGGCCCTGTACTTCATAAAATTTATTTAAGCCGCGTATTTTCAGATGTGGAACTGAAAAATCAACTTGTGACCCAAAACTCACCATCATTGTTCTCCTTATTTCCAGCCTTGAAACCACATACCTTGGCCAAAGTCTTTATCCAGAATGTTTTGTGCTTGTTTTGAGTTCTGGAATGCTTTAACAAAGGTTGCAAGTTTTTGGTTTTGATCTTGGTAATCGCGACGGGTCACAAACAAAATGGCATATTTTTTATCAATTGGATCTAAAAATAATGCACTATGCGGGTCGGTTACCTTTGCCATTTTTAAGTAGTGAGGGAAGCCAAAAATTAAATCGACATCATTATATGCATGTGCTGTCTGTGGACCTTCGACTTCAACAAAGCTCAACTGTTTAGGATTAGAAATAATATCTTGAGTGGTTGAAAGCTCATTGTTGCTATCTTTTAGTTGAATTAAGCCAGCGTGCTGTAACAAAATTAAAGCACGGGCTAAATTGACTGGATCATTTGGAATAGCAACACGTGCTTTTGAAGGTAAGTCTTCAAGTGAGTTATATTTTTTTGAATATAAACCCACATGACTTCCTGAACCCACAGCAAATGCATGTAAGTTATAGCCAGTTTCTTTAACTGCATTGCGTAGAAATACACTTTGCTGGAAAAAGTTTGCATCAATATCGCCGTTTTGTACGGCAACATTTGGTGCTCGCCAATCAGAAAATTCAACGAGTTTGACATGAACTCCTTGCTTTTCTACTTCATTGGCAACACTTTGTAATAGTTCAGCATAAGGCGGGCTAATGCCAATCGTTAAAACATCATCGGCTTGTTTATTTTTAATATAGCGATAACCGACGAGGCCCAGAACGACGATAATAATCGTCATTCCGAGTAACCAAGGCTTATGCTGTTTGAACTGAATAGCCATAATCTTTCCGTTATTACTTCCAGCCAGGGAACCAAAGTGTTGGGCCAAAATCGCTGTCTAATGCGGCTTTGACTTTCGGCGAGTTTTGATAAATCTCGACAAATTTCTGTAGTTTGCTGTCTTTGTCCTGATAGTCATCACGCACTACAAACAAAATCGCATAACGTTTATTGGTATTGTCATCAAACAATAAGGCACTTTCAGGATCAGCCGTTTTAGCCAAGCGTAAGTAATGTGGATAGCCAAAGGCTAAATCAACATCATCAATTGCACGGGCAGTTTGAGGGCCTTCAACTTCGGTAAATTTCAGATTTTTAGGGTTTGCAGTAATATCTTTTAGTGCAGAAAGATGATTGTTGCTGTCTTTCAGTTCAATCAGCTTAGCTTGTTGTAAAAGGAGTAGGGCACGGCCTTGATTCACGGGATCATTGGGGATGGCAACTGTTGCACCATTTGGAAGTTCATCAAAGCTTTTATATTTTTTCGAATACAGTCCTACATGCGAAGCCGCACCCGCAGCAAAGGATTTTAGCTTGAAGCCAGTTTCCTTAATCGCATTATCCAAGAAGGGTTGATGCTGGAAAAAGTTCGCATCAATGTCGCCATGACTAAGCGTAATGTTAGGGGTGTTCCAATCGGAAAATTCCACCAATTTCACATTGAGACCTTGTTGTTTGGCTTCATCCGCAGCGACTTGTAGGGGATGTGCAAACGAAGGGCTAATCCCAATCACCAATTCACTGCTACTACTGTGTCTTTGTTTATTCCAGATGAATAACGCGATAATTGCGATAATAACGACAAGACCAATACCCAACCATTTTTTTGAGACAGTTTGAGCCATTTATTTCTCCAATTCTATTCTTAAACGTGTAAGTGCTAAGCACTAATTTCTTCAATTCTTTTTAGATCATCTGTGTTGTTATGCGTTCTACATCGGAACTGATCGGCAGGGTGGCTTGCGGCTAAATGATCGCCTTGGGCAAACAATTTGTTACGCAGCGAACCCGTTGCATATTCAGTTTTATAACGTCCACGTTGTTGTAACTCTGGGATGACTAGTCGAATAAAATCATGGTGTGATTCAGGCGCAACGGTACGGGTCAGGTTAAAACCATCAATGCCTGTTTGATCAAGCAGTTCTATTAGATATTCAGCAACCTCTGCGCCACTACCGACGATGAGAGGATAACGGCCACCAAGAACATGCTGCGCTTTCAGATCATTTTTACTGATACGCTGTTCTTTAAATTTTTCATTGACGGAAGCAATGCTGTTGCTTTTTTGATAGGGAATTGCTTCATCATCTTCGAACTTGGCAAGGTCAATACCGACTGAACTGGCATAATGGGCTAAACCTGCTTCAGGGCTGGCATACTGGCGATATTCAGCCAGTTTTTGCTGTGCGAGTTCATGTGTTTCAGCCACAACAACGGTAATGCCGACAAAGATCTTAATGCCATGTGCATCACGACCTTGTTGCGTAGCCTGCTGACGTATTTTATTAACTTGCTGACGAATCTTCTCAGGTTGATCACCGCCAATAAAAATACATTCTGCATGACGCGTGGCGAACTGTAGTCCTTTCGGTGAAGCACCCGCCTGAAATAAGGTTGGGGTGCGTTGTACCGATGGCGCCACTTGAAACACACCTTGGCTTTGGTAATATTGACCTTGATGATTGATCGAGTGGACCTTGTTCGGATCAGTAAAAACACGCTGTTGTTTGTCTTTCTTTAAAGCATCATTTTCCCAAGAACCTTCCCAATATTGATAGCAAAGTTGTAAAAATTCCTCGGCCTGATCATAACGTGCATCATGATCTTTTAAGCCTTTTTGTCCAATCAGGCGTTCTGCACTGTCCAGATAACCTGTGACAATATTCCAACCGAGACGGCCTCGGGTTAAATGATCAAGACTGGCAAAACGGCGTGCAAATTGGTAGGGCTGTTCATAGCTGAGATTGACAGTCACGCCAAAGCTTAAATTCTGTGTCACCAAGGCCATTGCTGAAATCAGGGTCGAAGGATCGTGACTAGGCAACTGGATCGACTCTTTTAAGGTCAGATCGATCCCATTCTGATAGACATCATAAACGCCCGTAATATCAGCTAAAAATAAACCATCAAACAAACCTTGCTCTAAGGTTTGTGCCAATTCAGTCCAATAAGTCAGCTCATTAAAACGATGTGATTGATCGCGTGGATGGGTCCATAAACCGTGATTGATATGGCCAACACAGTTCATATCAAAAGCATTCAGTAAAATTTTCTTCGGAAGATTTTGACTCATCACAGCGTCCCTCGGCGTGGTGGTAAGATACCGTTCAGGACATAATTGCCAATAAAGTAATATTTCCAGCGTGCGGCATCGTGCAAGGTATGTACCCGTGCATTACGCCAATGACGATCGAGGCCATCTGTACGTTGACTGCCGCGGCTGCCAGCCAATTCAATCAATTTAGATGAGGCTTTTAAGGCGGTTTCTGTACTATGTGCACGAACTTTGGCGACATCAATTGAGGCTTTGGCTAAGTTCTCTGCATTGAGTTCCTGCTTAGCGATATCAACTGATTGAGCGGCTTGTTTGAGTAGGAGTTCACTAGCTTTAACATCAGTTGCTACGCGACCCAATTCAGACAGGGTTAATGGATCTTGAGTTGCTGATTCAATATTGGCATCAATCCAAGGGCGAGCCACACGCACGCGTTGCAATGTTTCCTCAAATGCAGCACGGGCAATTCCAACTTCAATCGCAGCATGCATGATTTGCGCAAACGGTCCGACCAAAGACAGTTGTTTGAATGCGGTATCAAAAGAAATCACATCCTCTTTGGCAACGAAGACCTGATTAAACTTCACTGTGCCACTACCTGTGGTGCGCTGACCAAAACCAGACCAGTCATCAATCAGCTCAAGACCTTGGCTGTCGCGTTTTACAAAAGCCAGAAACTCATTTCCCGCCTCATCCAGCACTAAGGTTGGAATACGATGGGCGAATAGACTGCCTGTGCAATAAAACTTTTCCCCTTGAATCAGATAGCCGTTTTCACTTGGAATCAATGTGGTTTGCTTATGGGCAGAAGTGCGAGTTTTAAATTCAGCCAGTGCATTACCAAAACGAGCACCTTGTAAAACTTCTTGATAGAGACGTTTCTTTTGTGCCTCTGTGCCAGTATTTCGCAGTACTTCCAAAGCATAAAAGTGATTTTGTGGAATTTGCCCAATCGAACCATCCGCACCGCTAAATAGGGCAATCACTTTGGCAACAGTGAGGCTAGAAACTTCTGCACCGCCATACTGTTTAGGTACGGTAATTGCCCATAGACCTGATTGGCTATACGCTTCGATTTCTGTAAAAGGTAAGTCCCGATTTGTGTCGCGTTCCACCGCATTTTGTTTAAACTGCTGACTTAGTTGGGTCGCAATTTCCAGTGCTTCTGCATCACTCTGAATAACATGTGCCGCTTTAAAATGAGTTTTGGCAAAATTTTGTAATTCTTGATATGAAGTCATGATGATTTACTCCTTAAATCCAGGCATGGCGGGCAGGGTGCGTACCATTGAGGTAATAGTCACCAATGGCATGGAATTTCCAACGCACAGGATCGTGTAAGGTATGCACACGGGCATTGCGCCAGTGTTGATCAAGATTATGCTGGCTCAGACTGGCACGGCTGCCGCCAAGTTCCAGTAATTTTTCGGAGATATGCAGGGCAGCATCATTGGCATAGATTTTTGCTTCAGCCACTAAAATTGAGGCGCGAGCAGCTTGCTCAGCAGAGATTTCCGTAACTTGATCCAGTTCATCTAGATATTCGGCAGCATCATCGAGTAATAAAATGGCTGCATCGAGTAGGATGTTAAGCTTTCCGACTTCTTGCAGGGTATAATGTTCTTCACTGGCTTTTTCTACCCCTGAATCGATGATCGGTCTTGCCTTACGGATGCTGGACAACGTGTCATCAAATGCCGCTTCTGCAATGCCTACATCAATCGCGACTTGTAGCAATTGAGAGTAAGCACCACGCACATTGGGAATAGCGGCAATGATGCGTTCATCAAAAAATAAGGCAGGATCAACCTCAACATTGTTTAATTTAACTGTGCCGCTGGCAGTGGTCCGTTGCCCAAAGCCATTCCAGTCATTTATCACTTCCACACCTTCGGCATAACGATCAACAATTACCAATACGGTATAACCTTCAGGATGGAGTGCGCGGATGGCTAACCAGTCTGCAAAGCTAGTTCCTGTGGAGTAAAATTTTTCACCGTTTAAAAAAAATTTATCATGTTCAAAATTTAGCTTCGTTTGAATGGCTTTGGTGTCTTTTGAGTTTTTCTCAGGCCCACCATTGGCAATGCGTTTGCCGGCAAGAATTTCAGAATAGATAAAGTGCTTTTGTGAGTCTGAACCGGTGATATTGATAAAATTTAAAAGACCAAACTGGTTTTGTGGAATTTGTCCGACATTGGCATCGGCCTTAGTTAAAATACGAAATACATGCGCCAAAGTTTTGTTGGAGACAAATGCACCCCCATATTGGTGCGGCACACGGATTCCACCGAGACCTTTTTGACTAAATTGAACGATTTGTTCTGTGGGTAAGACACGATTTTGATCTCGATTATTTCGATCTTCTAATGCAAAGTCAGCAACTTGATAGGCAGCATTAATGGCCTGCTGATCATTTGAAATCAGTTGTACTTGCGCTTGGATCACTGATTGATTACTGGACATGTGAGCACCTCTAATAGATAAGAGGAACTTTACAAAAGTTTTACTTTTCCACTAAACCATCAGTTATGGCTTAGTTATCACAATAATTCTTAAGCATTTTTTATGGTAAAAATAACAAAAAAATGAATATTAAATTTCCAGTTAAAATAATGGGTTATGAAAATTATGACTTGAATAAACGGTACAAAAAATCTTTTGCTATGAAAGAAATGAATAATCTCACCAAGAATATTGATAAAGAAAACTTCGCCAAAATTAAAAAAGATAGGCAGAAAAGGACATTGTATTCATTAGCTTTTACTTCTAAAGTATGAAAAACCTTATGTTTGATCGAGTAGAAAAATAAATCTGGAGAGTCTATGCGGGTTTTATACCAATTTCCTTTATCTCACTATTGTGAAAAAGCTCGCTGGTTGTTAGATCATAAGGAGTTGGACTATGTTGCACATAATTTGATTCCTGGTTTCCATCGTGCATTTACCTTCCTAAAATCAGGGCAATATTTATTGCCAATGTTGAAGGATGATAAACACTGGATTGCTGATTCCACCCAAATCGCTTTATATCTTGATACGACATATCCTGAGCATGCGTTATTAAGACGTGATGAACAGTTACGTGAGCAAGCCTTAGAGATTGATAAGCTGGCTGATGAGTTAGGTGTGCATGTTCGTCGCTGGTCTTTGGCCCATGCATTATCCGTCGGGGATCATCCACTTGAAATCATGATGGGTGAGCAGGGCTATTTACGTCAGTTTGAAAAAATTTCTAAGCCGATCTTAAAAAGTCTGGTTTCAACCAATTATAAGTTGAGCCCTGAAAAAGTCGCGCAATCCAAGTTGCGGATGACGGAACTGATTACAGATCTCAACCAACGCCTGATCGATAATCAAGGACGTTATATGGTCGGTGACCGTTTAGGTCTGGCTGATATTGCAGTCTGTTCAATTCTCGCACCTTTATTGGTGATTAAGGGAACGCCATGGGAATTGGAAAATGATGATATTGAACAGTTTAATGGTGAACTGAAACAGTATTATGACTATTTATCGGACTTGCCGCTTGGACAATATGTGCAACGTATTTATGCCACTGAGCGTAATGCACGTGTCGACTGGCGTGGTTTATAAATAATTTTTCTGTAAAAATGCCCTGATTGAAACAATCGGGGCTTTTTTATGAGAAAGAAAATAGAAAAATTGCCAGAAAAGTAAAAAATTATTGGTGAATAAAATTAATTTTTAAAAGAAAATTCGTTTTAAGCAGAAAATAGTAGAAATAATTACCAAATTTACTTTAAAAAAACTGAAAAGAGGGAAATAATTGTAAAAAGGCTTTGTTATCTTATGTTTCAGGGTGTGATGGGGATCGAAACGAGTTGTTCAACTATTGGGAGATCAGTTGAACAGTTGCTCAAAAGGTCTTGTTTCGGCTTTGAGACAAAGATGAACCAAAAGTTTATCGGAATCATGTTTGCGTTATCCATGCAGCATCGTCAAAAGTTAAACGAATGTTTTCCCTTGACCCTTAAAAATTACTGATTGTAGACAGTTCCGAAAAAACGTAGATAAATTATGAGGACTGTAAAAATGGAATTAGACCGTTTTGATAAACAAATTCTAGAAATTTTAACCCATGAAGATGTCAATCTGAATGAACTATCAGAACGTATTAATCTTTCGGTCAGTTCAGTGCATCGCCGCATTAAAAATCTGATTGAATCTCAAGTGATGGGACAGCTCAAACGAGAAATTAATTTTAATAAGCTGGGGTTTAGCCTACATATTCTGTTGCAGGTTTCATTAAGTAAACACGATAGCGAAACTTTTGATAAGTTCTTACAAGAATTAGAAGATATTCCTGAAGTCACCAATGCATTTCTAGTAACAGGGCAGAGTGCTGATTTTATTCTGGAATTGGTCGCCCGTAATATGGATGACTATAGTGAAATCTTGTTACGCCGTATTGGTAAGATTGACAGTGTTGTGGCGCTGCATTCAAGCTTCGTAATTAAAGAATATAATGTTTTTAACTGCTATAAACTTTTAAACAAGCTATAAAAAAATGCATCTAAAAAGATGCATTTTTTACTCAGCATAAATGTTTAAGCATCAAGTTGCGTTAAAACATCTTCAGAGAATTCAACGTTGGTATAAACGTTTTGAACATCATCAAGATCTTCAAGCATATCGATCATTTTCATGATCTGTTTCGCTTGATCAATATCGCTGATTTCAGCCTTCGTTGATGGGCTCATTACAACTTCGGCATTGTCAGATTTTAAACCTGCTGCTGTAAGTGCATCCTGAACATCACCAAAGCTCTCTGGGCTAGTGATTACCAAGATACTATCTTCATCGATCTCGATATCATCAGCACCCGCTTCTAAAGCGACTTCCATAACTTTATCTTCTAAAGACACATCTTCAAAAGAAATTTCACCACGTTTAGTGAACAGGTAGGCAACCGAACCATTAGTACCCAAGTTACCATTGGTTTTAGAGAAACAATGGCGAACGTCTGGAACGGTACGGTTCAGGTTATCTGTCATTGTTTCAACAATAACGGCTACACCACCAACACCATAACCTTCATAGGTTACTTCTTTTAAATCATCATTATCTTCGCCGCCAGCACCACGCTGGATCGCACGGTTAATGGTGTCACGTGTCATATTCACAGAAAGTGCTTTTTCGACAACAGCACGTAAACGTGGGTTGCTTGCAGCATCTGGTCCGCCTAAACGTGCAGCGGTTACGATTTCACGGATGTATTTAGTAAAAACTTTACCGCGACTTGCATCTTGTTTAGCTTTACGATGCTTAATATTGGCCCATTTAGAATGACCCGCCATGGAAGTAACTCCAAAAAATTAAAACTCAAAAAAGTGCAGGAATATTAGCATAGCGAAGGTTTTGTTGAAAACAGCCCTAACTCATATTCAAAATTTAAAATCTTGATCAAGCATCAAAGATTGATCAAATAGATTGAATCAATTAATTAATTTTTACATCAATATCGTATTCCGCATACAGCGCTTTGATTTTTTCCAGATCTTGCTGTAGATCGGTTGGGTAGATTTTACCCAAGATGCCGCCTTGTTTGGTACGTGCATTGGCATACATCAGAATGATGGGCACATTGGCAGCTTTTGCGATATGCCAGAAACCGGTACGGATCGGTTTACGCGCCTCACCATCTTTAGCGCGGGTTGCTTCTGGTGCAATGACCAGATTAAAACGCTCATTCTGGTTAAAAAGCTCAACCATTTGCGTGACAATATCTTTACTGGCTTTGCGGTCAACAGGGATACCGCCTAAATGCTCTAAAATAGGCTTTAAAGGGCCTTTGAATAATTCTTTTTTAATCAGTGTATGAATTTTAATCTCTAAAATTTCAAATAAAGCCAGAGAGAGGATGGTATCGAGATTGGATGTATGTTCAAAACCGATAATGACTTGTTTCTTTTCTAAGATTGCTGGATCAACGTTATATTTCCAACCTGTTGCTTTAAAAATAGATTTTCCTAAAAACTTTTTCATATCCGTGATCATTCGCAATGTGAGGTCGCAGTGTAATACGAGTTTTGAGGAAAATACATATCCGAAAAGTTCAGATAATAGAAATCTGGGTGGCTTTTAAATGATCAAAACCGTGCAATATTTGCTTTACTCATTATATAGAGATCAGATAGAATCAGCGCAGTTTATGATTTTTAACACTATTTTGGTGGTTTGATAAAATCATCTGCTTGTAATTTAAGTTAAATTTAACTAAGATCAGGCAGCATTGATCATATCGATATGATTGAAATTTATAGGGCCTATAGCTCAGTTGGTTAGAGCAGCGGACTCATAATCCGTTGGTCCCGTGTTCAAGTCACGGTGGGCCCACCATATATATCAAGCACTTACATGCATTAATTGTAAGTGCTTTTTTAATGCTTAAATTTATGTAATCACCATGTAAGCAGATTCACTTTATTAGCATCCTCAAACAACAGATCGATTAAAAATATCTCCGCAAGGGTTGACTATACTATTACTAAAAGCTTAGTTTTCTTGAGACTACTATTAGCAGTATCTATGATGATTGATCTCAATTTAGTAAAAGTATTTATAACAATTTACGATACGCAAAGCGTCAGTATCGCGGCAGAGCGCTTGAATATTACACAGCCATCTGTGAGCCATAATTTATCGAGATTGAGATATATATTTAAGGATCAGCTATTTACAAGAACAAAAGATGGCATGATACCTACAGCTTATTCAGCTCAGCTCTATGAGTCTTTAAATCAGCCATTCATTGATATTGAAAATACGATTAGTAAAGTCACCAATTTTGATATCGCCAATAGCGAGCGCTGTTTTAAAATTGCGTTAACCGATATTGGGGCAATGTACTTTTTGCCAAAAATCTATGAAAGTCTGGAAAAAATAGCACCCAATATTTCTCTGGAAGTCGTTACTGTCGATATGAATAAGCTTACGGACTGGCTGATTACAGGAAAAGTTGATGCTGCGATCTGTAATAGAAATTTAGAAGATAGAAATTTAAATACCCTGAGACTATTTCAAGAAAAATATGTCTGTTTGCTTAGTAAAGATATCCAGCTAGTCAATCATCAGTTAACACTGGAAACCTTTTTAAAAGAAAATCACGCAGTTGTTTTGGCATCTACAGGACATAACCTGATTGAAAACTATTTAAATCAAAAAGGTCTGCGACGTAAAATTAAATTAAGGGTTCCTCAATTTAGTATTTTGAATGAATTGATTGAAAAGCATAATCTCATTGTGACTGTACCCATGAGAATTGGTGCTTTTTTTAAGTCAAATACTAATATTAAAATTTATGACCTCCCATTTGAGTTACCTGAGATTGATGTCACCTTACATTGGTATAAAAAAGCTGGAGATATAACGGCTCAGAAATGGTTTATCGATTTCTTACAGGATACGCTTTCGCAGAGCTGACGGAATGATTGAGACTTTTCGTTTTCGCTTAAAAGTTATGTTGAATAAAAAGCTACTCTACATAGATGAGGGCTATAAGAGATAATATTTATTATTAATTTGATCTATATTTTGGCTGATTCTAAGATTTGTAGTGAATCACACAATCAAGGAAATATTGTGAAAACAGTTCAGCAGTATACTTATGATATTTTAAGAAAAAATAAAATTAACAAGGTGTTTGGAAACCCTGGTTCGAATGAGCTTCCTTTCTTAAAAAATTTTCCAGCTGATTTCCAATATATCTTAGGTTTACATGAAGGTACGGTGGTCGGTATTGCCGATGGTTATGCTCAGGCAACAGGGCAGCCTGCATTTGTAAATTTACATTCAGCGGCAGGAACAGGCAATGCAATGGGGGCCTTAAGTAATGCATGGAACTCGCATACGCCTCTAGTGATTACATCGGGACAGCAAACCCGTGCCATGATGGGTGTGGAAGCCTTATTAACCAATTTAGAAGCAACCCAATTACCCAAACCTTTAGTGAAATGGAGCCATGAGCCAGCAAGTGCCAATGAAGTTCCGCATGCGATCAGTCGTGCTATTGATCTTGCAAAAGCTGAAGCTGCTGGGCCTGTGTATGTATCCATACCTTATAGTGATTGGGATATAGAGGTCGATGAACAAAGTGAGCATTTATTAAGGAAGCATGTCGTAACTTCACAATGTTTATCCGATCATGATTTGCAAGCGATTGCTCAAAAAATTAATTCTGCTAAAAAAGTTGCTGTGGTTCTCGGAACAGATGTTGACCGTCAATATGGAAATGAAAATGCACTCCAATTTGTAGAATCGTTAAATGTCCCTGTGTGGATTGCACCATCTTCACCGCGCTGTCCTTTTCCAACCATGCATCCTTATTTTCAGGGAATCTTGCCAGCAAGTATTGCGGGGATTTCAGCAATTTTTAAAGATTATGATTTGGTACTGGTTTTCGGTGCACCTGTATTTCGCTATCACCAATATGAACCTGGGCAATATCTCGGTGAAAATACCGAATTAATTGCCTTTAGCTGCGATATTCATGAAGCTGCCAGAGCAGCAATGGGAATAAGCTATATTTGTGATTTAAAGGATAGTTTGGCGCGTTTAAGTCTGGTGGTAGAGAAAAAGCAAGGTGAGGTTACGCCTCGACCACGGGCTAAATTGGCAGAACCTAGCCAAGGAAATTATATTAAACCAGAACGATTATTTGATTTGCTCAATGATCTGGTGCCTGAGGATACGATTTTTACCAATGAATCTACCTCAACCATGAGCATTCTTTGGGAGCGCTTGAATATTAAAGGACAGGGTAGCTATTTCTTTGCTGCTGCAGGTGGACTCGGATTTGGTATGCCTGCTGCTGTAGGAATTCAGTTGGCACATACACAACGTAGAGTTGTCGCGATCATTGGCGATGGTTCAGCCAATTACAGTATTACGGCATTATGGACTGCCGCTCAATATAAAATTCCTGTTATTTTTATTGTTCTGAAAAATGGAACCTATGGCGCATTACGTTGGTTCGCTGATGTTTTAAAAGCAGAAAATGTCCCGGGAATGGATGTGCCTGATATCGATTTTACTCAGATCGCACAAGGCTATGGTGTTGAGGCGCATCGCATCAGCAATGATGAGGAATTTATTAACCGATTTAAACAGGTGCTTGCCTCTGATCAACCGACTTTACTAGAGATTGTTACAGTAGAAAATTAACGGGTCGAGGCATATTTAAAATTACAAGATAGGATGCTGTTACATGCAAGAAAACCTAGTTATTGATGCATTTCGAGATTTGCTTAAATCCCGTCAGATTTTGCTGAAAGAATCTGCCAAAGCCCCTTATTTAAAAGGATTTAGGATTGGAAAAGGTGATGCAATTGCTGTGGTCATTCCTGAAACCTTATTGGAACTATGGAAGGTATTAGAGATTTGCGTGCAGCATGATGTCATCATGATCTTGCAGGCATCGAATACCAGCGTAACAGGTGGGGCTACGCCTGATTCAAATAATTATGACCGTGATGTAGTGGTCATAAGTACGAGCAAATTGAAGGGTTTGCAATTGTTGGAGCAGGCAACACAGTTAATTGCTTTTCCTGGTACCACGTTAACAGAGCTGGAAAATGCGTTAAAACCTTATGGTCGTGAACCTCATTCAGTTATCGGTTCTTCTTGTATTGGTGCCTCAGTCATTGGCGGTGTTTGCAATAACTCGGGAGGTTCTCTGATTCAAAGAGGGCCTGCATATACCGAAAAATCTCTATTTGCCCGAATTGATGAGAATGGAAGCTTAATTCTCGTCAATCATTTAGGAATTGATTTAGGTGCTACACCCGAAGTAATTTTCCAAAATTTAGAACAGAAAAACTATTTAACCGCGCACTCAGAATATTGGGAAGGACGTATCTGGGCAGATGATTATGCCGCAACCTTAAGAGATACGACCTCTGCAATGCCAACAAGATACAATGGCAATCCTGAATATCTACATGACAGTGCAGGATGTTCGGGTAAATTAGCGGTTTTTGCTGTGCGTTTATCGACTTTTGCCGCAGCTGCTGAGGCAAGTACCTATCTGATAGGGAGTAATGATGAATTGCAGTTCATTCAATTACGTAAATATTTATTAGAACATTTATCGGAACTGCCTATTCAAGCTGAATATATTCATAAAAATGCATTTGAGATGACTCAACGCTATGCAAAACATATGTATAAGGCGATTGATATCTGGGGTGCTGAGAAAATCCCGAATTTATTTGCATTTAAATCAAAGATTGATCAATTTTTCAAACAAGTTCCTTTCTTGCCTAACAATACAGCTGATCGCTGTATTCAGTTATTTAATCGTCTTTCGCCGTCATGGATTGAGCCGCGTATACAAGAATTTCATCAAAAGTATCAGCATCTATTGATGATTAAGATTGATGCACAACAGAATGATGAATTGCAAAAACTATTAAATGATTTCTTTTCTGGAAAGAAAGCGCATTTTTTTCTATGCAATAAAAAAGAAGAGAAGAATGTATTTCTGATCCGTTTTGCTGTCGGTGGCTGTGTTGTTTACTACTGTGAAAGTCGATCAATTGATCCGAATCAGCGTTTAGTGTCGTTTGATGTCGCATTTAGACGAAATGATCAACAGTGGTTAATTCGTTTACCCGAGCATCTGCAAAAACAGGTGATGATGGAAAGCTGCTGTGGGCATTTCTTTTGTCTGGTATCACATCAAGACTATCTGCTTAAAGATGGTGTGGATGCCAAACAATTTAAAAATGAGGTTCTCTCTTATCTCGAGGCACGTGGTGCAAAATATCCAGCAGAACATAATGTTGGTCATCTCTATCAGGCTTCGCCAACGTATCAGGCGCATTTAAGGCAGCTGGATCCGACCAATAGTTTCAATCCTGGTATTGGTAAAACCAGTAAAGCGAAACATTGGCATTAGAAAACCACAAAGATCTGTCTGAAAAATCAATAGAAGGGAAATTGTTGTGTCGCGTCAATTCATCAATGTTGAAGATTATCGACGTCAAGCGAAAGCTCAACTACCACGGATTATTTTCGATTATTTAGAGGGTGGAGCTGAGGATGAAAAAGGTCTACAGCATAATCGATCTGTTTTCGATCAATGGAGATTTAAGCCACAGCGATTCGTTGATATTAGTCACCGTGACATTTCTTGTGAGCTCTTTAATAAGAAATGGGATGCGCCTTTTGCAATTGCACCCACAGGTTTAAATAGCTCCTTTTGGCCTAAAGCAGATGCTTTACTGGCAAAAAGTGCAGCCCGCGCGAATATTCCTTTCATGCTCTCGACAGCTTCAAATATGTCGATTGAAGATGTTGCTCAAGCATGTGATGGTGAAAAGTGGTTTCAGCTCTATGTTGTACACGAAGAATTAGCCGTTCAAATGGTTCATCGAGCGCTAAAAGCGGGATATACCACTTTGGTCATTACTCTGGATGTTGGAGTAAATGGCTATCGAGAACGAGATATTCGCAATGAGTTTGCGCTTCCGCTACGATTTTCACCAAGTTTGGTGCTGGATGGTATGTTGCATCCAGCTTGGTCATTGCGGTTTCTTCAACAGGGAATGCCACAATTGGCTAATTTTGTGACTTCGGAGGCGCAGAGTCTGGAAATACAAGCTGCGTTGATGAGCCGTCAGATGGATACCCGTTTTAATCTGGAAAGTTAAAAAAAGCTTCGTGATATCTGGCCACATACTTTGCTGGTCAAAGGTATTGTTCGTCTGGAAGATGCTCAAAGCGCCATTCAATGTGGTGCAGATGGGGTTATTCTTTCCAATCATGGCGGACGCCAACTCGATTGTAGTATTTCTCCGATGGAAGCCTTATACGATATTTCCAGTTCTATTCATCAACCGATATTCATTGATAGTGGTTTTAGACGTGGTTCCGATATTGTCAAAGCCTTATGTCTGGGAGCGAATATGGTATGTTTGGGCCGTGCGACTTTATACGGACTGGCTGCAAAAGGAGAGGTTGGGGTTAATGAAGTGATTGCATTGTTAAAACAGGATGTCGATCGTACTTTGGCACAAATCGGATGCCCATCGGTGAAACAATTAAATACACGCTATATTACCCGAAGCTCATAAATTTAGAGGTTCAAGCCTTTTAATAAAGTACTCAGCGAGCAATAAAAAAACCTAACTGAAGTGTTAGGTTTTTTTATTGCATTTAAATAGATATTTACAGTGGATATTGAATCCCTTTATCTAAAATACTGACCCATTGGCGCTGACTGAATTCATCAAAATTTGCTGGCCCACCGAAGCGCCCACCATATCCTGATTCTCCCATTCCTCCAAACGGTACATGATATTCATTGTTAACGGTTTGATCATTAATATGAATCATGCCGCTTTTAATATCTTTGGCTAAGTCATAGGCCCAAGCGGTGCGCGCCGTATGAATGGCAACAGCTAGACCATATTTAGATGAGTTTACGATTTCAATAGCTTCTGCAATATCATCAAAAATCAGGATCGGTGCGACAGGGCCAAAAATTTCATGTGTAAAAAGTGGATTGTCTTTACTGATATTGGTCACAACGGCTGGATGGAAGAATAATTGATCTCCTTGACCGCCGCATTCCAGAGTCGCACCTTGTTCAACCGCAGTTTCAACCATACGGCAGACTTTCTGATGTTGATTGGCATTAATTAATGGGCCCAATTGAGTCTCTGGTGAAGACGGATCGCCAACCTTGAGAGATGACGCCTTTTCTTTTAGTTTTTGAATATATTCATCTGCAATACTGCGATGTACTAAATGGCGACCTGTTTGCATACAAATTTGCCCTTGATGCAGAAAACTACCCCAAACGGCATTGTTTACAGCAGTATCAATATCTGCATCTTCGCAGATAATCATGGCGTTATTACCGCCTAATTCCAGCACACATTTTTTCAATTGTTTGGCACAAGATTCAGCAATTTTTTTGCCTACAGCGGTTGAGCCAGTGAAAGAAATCAGATTAACAAGCGGATGATTGACCAATGCTTCACCGATCTCACTTTCGCCGCTGATTACCTGAAAATTCCCCTCAGGTAATCCTGACATCTGGAAAAGCCACGCCAGCAAGGCTCCACCAGTAACATTACTAAATTCTGAAGGCTTAAGAATCACGCTATTACCCATTGCCAAAGCAGGTGCGATTGAACGAATGGATAGCAATAAAGGGAAATTCCACGGCGAGATGACGCCTACCACACCTAAAGGAACACGCTGCCAGACGTTTGTTCTGCCAGGAATGGAGGAGGGGAAAATTTCTCCTGCTGCTGCCATCGGCATGGAGGAAGCCATATATAACTGTTCTATGCAGGCATTTGCTTCCCAGCCAGCTTTTAACAATGTTGAACCACATTCCTGAACATTCCAGTCAATGAAGGTTTGAATATTCTCCTCAAAAAATTGCGCTGCTTTTCTGAGTATCTTGGCACGGCTTTCAAAGCTTGTATTTTTCCACGATTTTTGTGCTTCTACAGCGATTTCGACGGAACTGTTCACGTTATCTAGTGAGGCAAGTTGCACAGTTGAGATCATTTCGCCTGTTGCTGGATTGATAATATCTCTCGATAAGTTATTTGTTTTAATCCAGTTTCCCTGAAAAATATGTTCTTTCCAAATCTGTTCAACAATATTGGCTTGAGTATTCATCGTATTATCCTTTAACGATTTGTTGTACTGGGTTTAATTTCTGATGTGTAAAGAGGGCGATCGTAATTGCACCGATGATGCCGGGAATAGCAAATACCAAGAAGTTTTGCTCAAAAGGAAGATTAAGGGCGAGCAAGAAGCCACCAAATAATGGGCCAGCAATTGCGCCAAAACGACCGATGGCAGCGGCAAAACTGACGCCTGTGGAACGAATGTTGGCGGGATAAAAATCTGCTGCGAGTGCATGTATAACCGCCATGGAGCCCACAGTTGCACCGCCAGCAATAATCAATAACAGAGTTAGAATGAGCTTGGGTGGATGAAAGCCGAGGCAACTAATCGATAGCGCAGCCAATATGTAGCCTAAAACAAGCGTTTTCTTGGCACCAAGTTTATCGGCAATCACGCCAAATACTAATGTCCCTAAAATTGCACCGATATTGAGTGTAACCAAAAAAGTAATACTAGAACCTAAAGAATAGCCACCAACATTCATAAGTTTTGGCAACCATGTATTCAGGCCATAGACCATTAACATCACCATCGCAAAGCTAGACCAGATCAGGAACGTCCTGAATGCTTTACCTTCGGTAAATAGGCCTAGAACAGGGTTCTTCTGGGTATTGCTTGTCATCTCAACCACATAGTGCATTTGAGGTTGATGGATGTGATGAGGATTCAGCTTTTTTAATGTCTGGATGACTTCAGTCTGGCGATTTTTATGAATCAGGTAGCTGATGGATTCAGGAAAGGTTTTCATCATAAAAGGGACGATGACAATACTGCTCCCCGCAATCCAAAAGGCAATTTTCCATCCAAAAGTAGAGATCAAGAACAAGCCTGCCAGACCTGAAATAATTGCGCCAACGCCATAAAAGGCGAGAACAAAATTGATTAAGCGGTTGCGATGAGTACTTGGCGACATTTCCTTCACGATCGTGACCAGATTCGGAACTGCCCCCCCTAAACCCAAACCCGTTAGAAATCGGCATATAAAAAAACTGATGACATCATGGGTAAAGCCATTCATGGTGACAGCAAGGCTCGACAGAATCGTACAGGCAATAATGACGTTTTTACGGCCAAATTTATCAGCTGCCATGCCGAGAGTAATCGCACCGACCATCATACCCATTAATGATGCTGCGCCCAGCAATCCTGCCGTTTGGGGGCTAAGCTGCCATTCAGTCATCAAATGAGGTAATACCGAACCGTAAATCACCAGATCATAGCCATCAAAAAGCATAATGATGGAACACCAAAAAACCAGAATTTTATGGTGCTTATTTAATGAAGCCTGATCAATCAACCTTGCAGCATTGATATTTTGCATTGAGTCCTTCCTTTGGATAATGAAAAATTTCCTTTTCAGTTATTTTCCTTTAAATTTTAATAACATGTCGAACTCATCCTTGAGTTCTTGTTTTATAGCGCTCAATGCTAAGCTTAGATTTATTAGTAGTATTGATCAAATTGATAAATAATATTATTCAATATATATCCTATCTATAGAACCTGCCCATTTTTGCTTGATTATGCTAGAGGTTTTATATACTTTAATTGAGTAGTTTCAAATGGTTATTGATATTATTGCGAGTACTGTCCTACTGCATTGCAATTAAATTTCTTCCTTTCTCATCTGTGGATGTTGTAAGCTCATATTTACGGAATTTTTATGCTGGGATGAGATCCCAAGCTTAATGATTGTTTTGTAAATGATATGAGTCAGCAATATATTTTTTGAAGTAGATAGATATTTAAATACAAGGTAAATATATTGAGTTGGAATAAATTAGAATAAATACTCTTTAAAGCTAAGTTTATAATTTTATTTCTTGTGAGTTTGTTATAGTTAATTAAATAAAGCGTGATTGGATTCACGCTTTATTTTGTATTTTAATGAGCTTCTTTTTAATAATAACTTGCTATCACAACAGCACTATTTTGCTCAGGTAACTGTTCAATACTAATGCTTGTCAGATCATTCTCTTGCATTTGGTTAGTTAAATCATTCAGAGAGCTGGTTTGTACTTCAGCATTATTACGTAAGGTATTCAATGGCTGACAGTCAATATTGTAGTGTTGCTGAAAGCAAGTATCTTCTACGATTTTACCACTAATCTGGATTGTACCTGTGGCATAACTAACCGAGGAAAATGCCATTAATGATAAAACTAGGGCAGATTTATAAATGTTTTTATACATATTTAATACCTTTTATAAATGTATTAAGTATTAATTAACATAAAAAATATTGCAGAATCAATCCTAAAAGAAAATATATATAAAATTTCTATTTAAAATGTGATCTATTTAAAGAATATTATATAAAATGATAATTAATATAAATTCCTTATTTTGTGCTATGCATCACTTATTATTTATTTAGTGTGATTTGTTTTTAAAATGAAAAAATCCCTAAATCCTATATAAAAGATTTAGGGAGGAGGTGTGAAAGCGATTTTTTAAAGCTTAATCGTACTGAATTGTTACTGTTGCCATCGCACGAACAGTACCCGCAGTTACATTGGTGGCAGTTTGATAATAACGGGCAGTCAGCGGTATATTGAATTGTATGGTTTGATTGGAGTTAACCGAACCTACGTTTAATCTATCACCTTTTCCTATAATCTTTTTATCCGATAAAGGAGCTTCATTCTTATATGAGGAAAGTAATTGTACTCCCACGCCACGTGCTTTAGTCGAGTTGGGTGCTGTATTCGCCATCACTTGATTGTTATTGCCATCTTGTTGATAGTCAAAACTTAAACTAATCTGATTTTTTTCTTCGTAGCCCGTTGGATTTTGTCCACCATTACATAAAATATTTAGATCAAAAGATTGTTCACCTTGAGTAGAGCCAACACCCGTAAAGCTGGCTTTAGTGACGGTTGGTAGCTGAACAACCTTATTAATATCTCCTTGAAGCTCGCAAGAGGAAGATGCGATAGTAATTGCATTGCCTAAAACTGTACTTGTAAGGAAAGGACGATTAGCATAACCCTGAACGTAATAACTACTATATTGGCCTGGCACTAAAGCACCCGAACCTGTTTGCGCAGCTATTTTAACAATTTCAACCACAAAATAGCCTGGAGCTAAATTGTATCTTGTTCCATATCTCAGTCCACCACGTGTATAAGGATAGTAACCAGAGAAATTACTTGCGTTTTCAGCCTCGCGGTACAAACGAATACCGATACCTGGAATATTGGTCGTGTAGATACTGTTACCTAATGGACTGAGTGGATAAGCCTGATTCAGCTCTGCAATAAGTCGATCACTAGAGTCACAGCGATCTGCACGAGTACCTTTGTCTGTAATGGCAAAAGTTGCTTTACGTAAAATTTTACCCACTTCATCACTGGGACGAACTACAACTCGTCCAACTGACATTTGGACATCATTTGGACTGTAGTTGTATAAGCGACAAGCAGCATTCGCTTCACCATATACACCAAGACCCGCTGTAAACAGAGCACTGCTTAAAAGTAATTTTTTCATTTACATACGGCCTCGGTCATGATCATGCTTTGCTGATCGTTAGAAAGTTGTGCGGTGACATCATAGCTGAAGTGGCATTGCTCATTGGCTTCATTGCCCCATTTTACATACAAATTACCTTGCGGTTCCTGAGTACGTAAATAGACCATGCTGCCTTGTGCCACGATTCCAATGGCTTCATCTTGAGCATTGAATACTTGTGCTGCAAATGGCAGGTTTTCACCCGTTTCAGTCTTGGTGTCGATATAAATGGCATAACCTTTTTTAGTAGAGAAATCTACTTTGGCAATTGCACCTGCATAAGGCGCGATACGCTGACTGGTTTCCTCAAGCTCGACATTAGTCGACATGTTTTGCGGATCTAAGGTAATGTCATTTAGGCGATAAGGTGTCACATACGGAATAACTGCATAACCAGACTGATTAATACTCAGGCCCGCTGTATTATTTACTTTAGCGCCTGCGGCATCTGGTGCATAAACCAATACCATAGTTTGGCCTTGTTCTGGGCCGAACAGCACACCTTGATCATGCGCTACGATATTACCGCTGACACTGAGCATCGTTTGTTGATAGGTATCTGCAATACTATAAGAACCGCCCACAGTTGCAAAGTTGGTTCTATAGCGTGCATTTACGTTAAGGCTAGGGTTGTTTCGGTCTTCATGAGAAAACGATGAGCCATAACTCAAACGATCGCCGACCATGCCACTCATACCGACAGTTCGGTTGGTTTGAGATTGGGTAGCATTGACGATAACAGAGTTCTTTCTAAAGTTAATCGGGAAAGAAAGCGTCATCAAATATTCAGTATCACGGGTCTGATTGTTACTGCCATATTCAATTTGACGATTGGTTGCAGAAAGCCCGTAAGTTAACCCATGATAGCTATTGCTATAGCCGACCTGATATTGACGGCTGGTCTCGTTACGGTTCCAGTAATCATTCCACGAGCCCACTGCATAGATATTTCCCCAACCCTCAGGTAAACCTTGGTTTAAGGTAATCTGGAATTCGCTACGTTGTTTGCCAACCGCATAGGTGTTGATCCCTTTATCTTCCAGATCACGTACCAGTAGGGCATCACGTAATTTATAAAAGTTTTCGGTCGAATAACGGTAAGCGGCCAAGGTCAGGTTGGTATTGGTCGGTGAAATGAGTTTGCTATAACTTAGACGGAAACTCTGACCTGTTTGTGAACCTTGTTTCTCAAAGTCTGCTTCTGAATGAGTAACGTCAAACGATACCGCACCGATTGGAGTCGCAAAGGCTGAACCTAGTAATACAGCCGCATATTTTTCAGCTAACTGTGCACCCGCATAGCCCGTAATATAGTTATTAATACCGATCTGATATTTACCTTGCGTGACCCACGGATCAAGATCAATTTCCTTGTCGCGGAACTGACCGGCTGTCAGAGAGTAACGGCTGAGTCCAGGACGTAACATTTGTACGACCGAAGCGTAGGGAACACCAAACTTCTGTACTTCACCATTTGATTCAATGACAGAGACTTCAAGCTCACCGCCAAATCCTGTTGGATAAAGATCATTAATCTCAAAATTACCTGGTGCAACTGTCGTTTGATAAATCAGTTGGCCTTGCTGACGAATTTCAACTTTGGCATTGGTTTTTGCATTACCACGGATACGGGGTGCATAACCCAGCATACTGTTTGGCAACATACGATCATCACTGGAAAAATCAAGACCACGATAGCCAAATGAATCAAATAGTTCACCATTGGTAAAGCTATCACCAGCCGTTAATACACCACGATATGCAGGGAAGGCTCTTTGTAAGTAAGTACTGGTTGCGTCATAAGTCGATTTTTTTTGTTTTTTTGAATCTAGCTGATTTTGTACGCCGTCTTGCCATTGCCACTGACCATTGTGACGCAATTGCCAACCCGCGATATTCATTCCCGCAGTGAGTGCCATGAAGGCATTGGTAGTTTCTTGATTATTGTCATTTAGACGGTTAAAGATTTTGTAGGCACTACCGCTATAAGATAAAAAGCCTGCATTTACACCACGATCCCAAATACTCGGATCAACATAGCCTTGCGCATTTTTCTGTAATGCAACTTGAGGAATGGAAATATCAATTCGCAAACGGGAGGTATCAAAATCGTAGTAGGCATCTTCGATCCATTCTTCGATTTTATGACAAGCATTTGGACTTGCAGCGGAAATACGACTCGCAAGAACGTCCTGTTTCACGCCATATTCAAGTAACGAGTTTGCGGTAAAACAGGTAAATGCATTCTGATTTTGTTCTGTAGCACGAAACACAATACGGCGTTTGCCAAACCATTGACCGTTAATATAAACATCAATGTTATATTCCCCTGGTAAAACAGGATTGCCATATTTAAAGCGGGATATATCAATTTTTTGTGCATCACCAATCAGGAAGCTTGAGTCAAACTCTGCTTCCACAACAGGTGCTTTTACTGAATCTTCCGCATGAACTAACACGGGAACCGTCATGGTCACTATCCCTGACGCAAGCGTATAACAAATATGTCGCTTTAATAAGCGATATGATGTGTGCTTTTTTAACATAAGAGGTTCGCCTATTTCACATAGGTGCTTTAAATATTGAGCTTATATTTAAGGGTTACTGTAAGTTGATAGGCTGCTCGACGCGGCCACCATAGTCATTAACATTTACAAAGCTCATTTTTGCGGTATTTGTTGTTTTTAGTTGCACTTGATCTTCAGAGAAAGGACTGAGCATGAGGCCCTGAGGTAAAAGATCAACGCGCTTGTTGCCGTCAAATTGATAGATTGCTGTCATTGTAATGTGGAATGGTGTTGGGTTTTTAACGACTAACTTTTGTCCAGATTTACGCCATTGCAGTTTTTCTGCTGCTGTATTCGCATCAGATTTAATACTGGCAGGGCGATAGAAAAATTTAATACGCGAACGAATTGCAAGCTGTAAAAAGTTATCTGGAATGGTTTCCTCACCTTTAGCAGTCGGTCTTGGTGGAATATCCAGCACATTTAACCAGAGCACAGTTTCCTGTTTTTGACTCAGCTGCTTTGCATTCGGCAGTGCAGTAATACGCAATGACTGACTTTTGGCTGCTTCTACTCGAGAAATAGGCGGTGTAATCATAAAAGGTACTTTTGATTGATCTGGTGTACTTTTAGGATCGCCTTCATCAATCCAGGCCTGAACGAGCGCTGGTTTGTTGCCATTGTTACTGAGCTGTAATGTTACTTCACGCGCATCTGAAGGATAGATTACACGTGTACCGTGTAGCACGATCTCTGCATGAGAAAGTGGTGTTACGATTGCAGAAGAAAGCGCTAAACCAAGCAAAAAATTACGACTGTTCAATGACATTTGAGTCTTCTCAATAAGGTTCATAGGAAAAGTGCGGTAAAAAGGTTTCTGTGCGAACACAGAAACCTAAGTATCAATAGATTATTGATAAATAATTGTATATTGAACTGAAGTTGTTACTTCACCAGCAGTAGAAGCGCCAGTTGCATAGTATTCTGCATAGTAGTTAAGGTCAGCAGCACCGCCTTCAATAACGTCAACCCACTGTGAGTTTGCTTGAGCGCCATTGCTACCAGCAGCAAGTACTGGAATTACTTGGTTGTTGCTACCTAAAAGTTGAACGTCAACATTTTTTGCGCCAGAAGCAGCTTGGTTTAATAAGCGACCTGTATTGAAGTCAACAGTTGCACCTGGTTCGAAGTAAGTTGCAACTTTACCTTCTGAACAGTTTGCCAAGTTGATTTGGAATGGTGTACGGCCAGCAACATCACCAGAGTTTGCAAGTGTTTGTTTTGAAACAGTAGGAAGAGCAACTGTAAAGTCTTTGCCAGCAGGAGTGATAATGTCACAAGTTTTATCTGTAACTAAACCATTGATTGTAATTGTACCGTCTGCAGCTTGAGCTTGAGCAATACCGACAACCGAAAGTGCAGCGATTAAAGCAAGTTTTTTCATAATAATTTCTCGAATACATCAGCTTAAAAAATGGAATTACATTACTTTTCCCGATGGATTCTTCCCAGAAAAGTAATGCGAGGAATATATCATTTTTATTAAAAACCGCAACTTACGTCACATTTATGACTTTATTTTAAGCGAAATTTCCGATTTAAAATAAATTGTTGATATGTATTATATTTTATTGATTTATATAGTGTTAAAACCAACTTTTTTAGTTGGTTTATTTAATTTGGCTTATGATTTATTGTTTTTTTCATTAATAAAAATGACCAAACTGTTTAACTTTTTTGAATAATAGGTATGAGAGAAAGTGCATATTTTTTAACAAATGGTAAAAAATAAATTAAGAAGTGCTTAACTATGATAGCAGAATTTATTGCTGTTAACAAAAACATCAAACTTTTTTTAAGAATTTTTTAAGATTGAAACCTTAGTTTTTTAGTCATGATTAGATGAAAAAAACACCGAAAGGAGCTTTCAATGAACATGCTTTATACCCACAAACCTAACTACTATTTCTTTGCGCATAAGTTTGTTTTATTCCTAGAGAGCCATTTGAAGAGCCACCCATTGGAAGAGCAAACCAGCTTTAATCTACAAACAATCTATGATTTGTTTAGCCATGACCGTGCTTCAAGTACGACAAATCTGGAAGGTATTTTAAATATTGCTGATGAATATGTGCTTGAAACAGATGAAGGGCAGCAGTCATTGATTCGTTCGTATCACGTCCATTTAGACAATCACGTACTAACACTGGAATTTAATCCTAAAGCAGTTGCAAGTCTGAAATCAGGTCAGACGATTGTGAATCCAAAGGCTGCTTAAACTGAATCTTAAAAAGACCAAGGCTTATTGAGACATTTAGCGAGAAATCATATCGCTAAATGTCTTTGACTTAGCTGATTTAAAGCTGTCTATTCGCTATGATAGTGTCATGTATTCAATGATTAGATTGGCTTAATGGTTAAGGATTTTAAATCAGAAACGTATACTGCTGATGAAAATATGGCAGATACAATGACATGGTTAATGCATCATCAAGACGTTTTCGATTCATTGCATTTTGATGTGCATACACAGGAACTTTCAGTTTCACATGCAGCAGGCGTGGATATTATTCGAGTCGGAATGTATCTAACTGCCAAGTATGGCATTCTGGTGACATCAATCTAATTTTTCATCTAAAAAAAGCCTTGTCATCTGACAAGGCTTTTTCATTTATGCACTCATGGCATCGACCGAAAGTTCTGCAACAGTCGGTTTTGGTTTTTCTGCGGTTAAACCTAATTTAGCAAATAGGATCTGATCTTTGCCTTCGCCAGCATTTGGTGTGGTTAATAATTTGTCGCCAGAGAATAGTGAGTTTGCACCAGCCATAAATGCAAGCGCCTGATCAGAATCACTGAGTGACTCACGACCTGCCGAAAGGCGGATATAACTATGTGGCATGATGATACGTGCAACAGCAATGGTACGAATCCATTCGGTTACATCCAGCTTTTCGACATCAGCAAGTGGTGTACCTTCAATAGGAACCAGCATGTTGATTGGCACTGATTCAGGATGTACAGGCATGGTTGCAAGTTCATGTAATAGGCCAATACGGTCATTACGGCTTTCACCTAGACCGACGATACCGCCACTACATACTTTCATCCCTGCTTGACGAACGTGATCTAAAGTATCTAGACGATCATCAAAAGTACGGGTGCTAATAATATGAGAATAGTATTCGCGAGAAGTATCCAGATTGTGGTTGTAATAATCGAGGCCCGCATCTTTTAAACGCTCGGCTTGCGACTGATTCAACATACCTAAAGTCATACAGGTTTCAAGACCTAACGCTTTCACTTCACGTACCATTTCAAGCACATAAGGCATGTCACGTTCATGCGGATTACGCCAAGCGGCGCCCATGCAGAAACGAGAAGAGCCAGACTCTTTGGCAGACTGTGCTTCACGAATGACTTTATCAACAGCGATACGTTTTTCCGCTTCTAATTTTGAATCGTAATGCGCCGATTGTGAACAATATTTACAATCTTCAGGACATTTACCCGTTTTAATTGAAAGAAGGGTACTGACCTGAATCGAATTTGCTTGGAAATGTTGACGGTGTACGCTTTGCGCTTTAAATACTAAGTCTAAAAAAGGTTGATCATATAGAGCTTGGATTTCATCACGAGTCCAGTCATTACGTAAGGTCATTGTTATATCCATGATGATTGATGACAAACATTGAGACTAATCATACAGAAATCGTGCCAAAGCCAAAGGGCAAAAAACATCATTTTTCTATTTGGAGTACATCGACCTGTTGCAATTGCTGCTGAATTGCCCAGTCAATATGTACATTGACAATCTCGTCGTGCCACATTTTTGCATCTTGCAAGTGCGTGACAATTTCAGCTGAGTATGGAGCATTTCCCAGACCGATTGCAATATTACGTTTGAAGGATTGATATCCAGTACGGCGGATCGGGCTGCCCTCAGTATTGGCAAGGAAAGTAGCTTCATCCCAATGCCAGATATCGAGCAGGCTGATATTATCAAGACCATGTCTCGGATCAAAATCGGGAATAGATGCGGTTTTGGCAAAGCTATTCCATGGGCAAATCAGTTGGCAGTCATCACAACCGAAAATACGGTTACCAATTCCTGCACGTAATTCTTCCGGAATAATTCCTTTATATTCAATGGTGAGGTAAGCGATACATTTTCTGGCATCGAGCATGTAGGGTTCTACAATCGCTTGGGTCGGACAAATGTCGATACAGGCAGTACATGAGCCACAATGTGCAGTCGCTGGTTCATCAAAAGGCAGTTCCAGTGAAGTAAATAGTTCACCTAAAACAAAAAAAGAACCTGACTTTTTATGAATCAATAAGGTATGTTTGCCCGTCCATCCCATTCCGGCACTTTCAGCAAGCGACTTTTCGAAAATAGGCGCAGAGTCAGCAAACGGACGTGATTCAAAATCACCGACTTTTTCCCTGATCCGCGAGGCTAAAGTTTTTAGTCGCCCACGCATGACTTTATGGTAATCACGTCCGCGAGCATAACGCGCAATAATGGCTGAATTTGGTTCAAAAGGGATATAACGGGGCTTCGGTGATGCCACAAGATAGTTCATACGCACACAAATAATGCTTTTTGTGCCTGGCACGAGCAGGGTTGGATCTGCACGCTTTTCCAGATTTTCCTCTAAATAGTGCATGTCTGCATGGTAACCACGTTCTAAATATTCTTTAAAACGAGGCATTTGATCTTGAGCATCTGGTTTGGCAATGACACAATCAGAAAAACCCAGATCCAGAGCTTGTTGTTTAATCCAAGCCTTAAGTGCTTGTGGATCGAGCTGCTGTAGTTCAATCTTTTGAGATTGTGTCGGAGATGAAGAGGTTGAAGCCATAAACCAAGAATGAGGGAGAGAACATGCAAGGTGTAGTTTACCATAGCCAGAGTATCCAAGCATGGGAACAGCGTTGGTTTGCTCAGCAAAATTCATCATTAGGGCTTATGCAGCAAGCAGCTTGGGCAATCTATCAGCAGTTAATTGTGCAATTTAAGCCAAAGAAAATTCAAAAGATCGCAGTTTGGTGCGGACAAGGCAATAACGCTGGAGACGGTTACTATATTGCTGCCTATTTAAAGCAGCAGGGAATAAAAGTGACGATCTTTGCGGCTGAACTTGGTCAATCTGCAGATTTAAGACAAGCAGTAGCTTATGCACAAAAGCATCACGTTGATATTCAAAGCGTAGAGTATGTATTGTCTGAAAAAGCTGTCCATCAAGAAATCCCGAATTTTGACTGTCATATTGATGCCTTATTTGGAATTGGCTTGAATCGGGAACTCGACCAGCATTGGAAAATTATCATTCAGCTCTTCAATGTACAAACGGGTTTAAAAATCTCCATCGATATTCCTAGCGGTTTGCAGGCCAATACAGGCCAAGCTCTACCTGTTGCTGTGCAGGCGGACCAGACTTTTACAATTTTGGGTTATAAGGCTGGGCTATTTACAGGTCAAGGCAAGCAATATGTCGGAAAATTACATCTTCTTAGTCTCATTCCATCAGATATAGAATTAAAACCGCTGGCTTATTTATCTCCTGAAAAAGTCATATTGCCAAAGCGACAAGCTTTTGGACATAAAGGTAGCTATGGACATGTGCTGGTTGTTGGCGGGCATGCGGATATGGGCGGCGCCGTCATCATGTCTGCTGAGGCGGCTTTTCATGCTGGGGCGGGCAAAGTCAGCATTGTTTGTCATGCAAAACATCATCAAGCTATTTTGGCGCGTTCGCCCAATATTATGGTGCGCGACATTAATAGCTTGGATCAAGAAGAGATTGAGCAGTTACTTAAACAGGTGGATGCTGTATGTTTTGGTATGGGCTTAGGACGGGATCAATGGGCTGAACATATTTATCAGCAATGGTTTGAACTACTGAATCAAAATTCACACTTAGAAGTGGTGCTGGATGCAGATGGACTCTGGTTTTTGGCAAAATATCCGCAACAATTAAATAATCATGTGTATGCAACACCGCATTCAGGTGAGGCGGCGACCTTACTCGGTTGTAGTGCAAAGGAAATTGAACAAGACCGAATTGCAGCCATTCAGCAACTGCAACAAAAGTACGCTGGTCAATGGGTACTTAAAGGTGCGGGCAGTCTCATTTTAGAGAAAGAATTATTTATCTGTACCCAAGGCAATGCTGGCATGGGCACAGGTGGAATGGGGGATGTATTGGCAGGCATGGTTGCCAGTTTAAAAGCGCAGTTCCATCAGCACATCGCTTTGCATGAGATCGTGACCTTGCATGCGCAAGCTGGCGATTTGCTGGCTGAAAATGGTATGCGAGGGTTACAGGCGCATGACATGGAAAAAATGATTTATCAGGTGGTGAATCAGAACGACTAGCGGCGTCTGGTGCTGGCACGGCTACGGCCTCGTGCCATGCCACCTAATGCATTGAGCACAGCCATTTTACTCATACTCCCAGAAGCATGCGCATGGCAAATGGCTGCGGCAAGGGCATCGGCTGCATCCGATTGTGGTTTGATACTCAGATTCAACAAGCGCATCACCATCATTTGGACTTGCTCTTTATCTGCTGCACCGTAACCGACCACAGACTGTTTAATTTGTCGTGCGGTATATTCAGCCACTTGTAAATCTAGATTAACCAGAGCGGCAATTGCAGCACCGCGTGCCTGACCGAGTTTCAATGCCGAATCGGGGTTTTGTGCCATAAAGACTTGTTCTACAGCCGCTTCAGTCGGGCCATGAAATTTAACAATCCGTTCAACCCCTGCAAAGATACGTTTTAAACGCTCTGGCATTTCCTGAGTTTCGGTACGAATGGTTCCCGCATCGACAAAACGTAGTTTATTGCCATCTTTTTCGATAATTCCATAACCTGTTAAGCGTGAACCAGGATCAATACCAATAATTAATGACATGTCGAACTATAAAAATGAAAGATTGTTGATATTGTTACATAGCGGGCTTTTCGATGCATAATATTTTTGTAGGATTTTGAATTATAAGGAAATAGCCGATTTATTAAGCAAACTCAGTTTTATCTGTGCAATATTTTTAAATTTTGGCTCATTTTTATAGGTCAATCATTTAAGTAAATTGCGGGGGTATTTTGAACGATTTGTGTTTAATTTGAGCATTAGGCCGTAAATTACGTGATTTTTATAAAAAAAAATTGCATTGTGGGGGAGATGGGCGTATAAAGCATCTCATTGATCGAAGAGTTGATCAATATGTTGTTGCGGGATGGAGCAGTCTGGTAGCTCGTCGGGCTCATAACCCGAAGGTCGTTGGTTCAAATCCAGCTCCCGCTACCACTTTTAAAGTTAATCGAATATTAGCTCTGTGATTATTGAGTTGTTGTTATCTGAAAGATTAGACAGCAATTAAGTTAGCTGAAATAACCCTAAAGAAAGCTAAAAATTATTAGATTCTAGAATTGTAGTTTACCTCTCTCCATATATCTAGCGTTATAGTAAATCCAAATCGATCACTTGAGCTCAGGAATGAGTGATTTTGTGTTGAAAATTATTAATGAATGGCGTGTAGCCAAAGCCAGTAATGGCAATGAAATTTGTGTGCAAATTATCCCGATGAAACGTCAACAGAATACGTTGAATGGTTTTAAATGGGTAGAAGTTGGAAAGAAGATCCAGCTAGAATCAGGTCAGGAAATTGACTTTAATCTAGATGGTAAAAGTTTCTATACCGATGTTAATCAGCTTTATCGATTAACATAGATAGTTTGCGCACTTGAAGTATCTATTTGTTAAAGATAGATTGAGTTAGATCAATATTAAAAATTTGATTTAACTCATAAATGAACAAAGTTTAAAGGTTTAAAAGTATGTCTGATACAGTTACTGGTACTGTTAAGTGGTTTAACGAAACTAAAGGTTTTGGTTTCATTCAAGCTGACTCTGGTCAAGATGTTTTTGCTCATTTCAGCGAAATCCAAAGCAATGGTTTCAAAGTATTAAACGAAGGCCAACGCGTTTCGTTTGTACTTGGTCAAGGTAAAAAAGGACCACAAGCAACAACGATTAAAGTTATCTAATAAGATTGCTTGAAAATGAAGCTCACTTTATGTGGGCTTTTTTTATATCTGGAAAATTGTCATTTATTGCCACTCACACATTTTGGTCAATGTATAAATCTTTACTTAGGGGCTACTGCCGAAACAGCATAAAAATTTAGTCACTCGTTATTCTGCTTTTGAAGCTGATGAGGTGGAGGGGCTTATTTCGATAGAATGAAAAGTAAGCCACATAACTTTGTTCAAACCTAAGGGAGTTCATTTTCTGATAGGGAAATGCTTGAGTGGCTCAAGGTTAAATTTGAAATCAAAAAGGATTTTTGGGTGAAATCATCATGTAAAAAATAACTCAAATGTAAAAAATTAAGATATTTTTTCTATGCACTATATGGATCTATTTGTGCTATTCACTATTTTACAGGTAAATTTTTGATGTAATTTTTTGATTTAAAAGTAAATCCTGTTTTGGAACTATGCGATTTATTAAAACGAAATATTGCTCACTTAGCAGATAAAACTTTTTATACTTCTATTAATCTACTATCTCGTTTGGCTTAAAGTTTGGTATGCTTGCAGTATCTATCAAATAAAGATAGATTAAGTTAAATCATGATTAGAAAATTTTGATTTAATTTATAAATGAACAAATTTTAAAAGGTTTAAAAGTATGTCTGATACAGTTACCGGTACTGTTAAGTGGTTTAACGAAACTAAAGGTTTTGGTTTCATTCAAGCTGATTCTGGTGAAGATGTTTTTGCACACTTCAGCGAAATCCAAAGCAAAGGTTTTAAAGTATTACAAGAAGGCCAACGCGTTTCTTTCGTACTTGGTCAAGGTAAGAAAGGACCACAAGCAACCCTTATCACTGTTATCTAATTTTTAGACCAGTAAAAAGAAAGCTCACCTCATGTGGGCTTTTTTTGTGGCAAAAGGATTTTAGTGAACGGTTTAACATATAGATCACGTAGTGGTTACTCTTGTAATTAACCTAAAAACCTGTGAAATAATATGTTAAAAATTTATATCATTATCTGAGCTGATGATTTTTAGATTAAACCTGAACAATAATTAATTGAAAATTATTGGAAAAATCATAAGAGTGGCTAGAGGCGGTTGGTGTACCGATCGCCAAATAAGGACATCTGTATACGATCAAGAAATATTCATTGCGCCTAAAAAGTAAACTCGTGTATAGTAAATTACAACTAGAAGAATAACGCTGTTGATTCAGTAAATCTTGCATTTCATAGTTTAGATAAACCTTCCGTTTTATCAGATCTAATCTCAGAGTTTATGATTCCAAGTTACTTGCTGCTAAGCATCCCCAAATTTATTAAATAGGTTAAATATATGTCTAATACTGTGACTGGTACAGTGAAATGGTTCAACGAAACTAAAGGTTTTGGCTTCATTCATGCTGATTCTGGACAGGACGTTTTTGCTCACTTCAGTGAAATCCAAAGCAACGGGTTTAAAGTTCTCCATGAAGGCCAACGCGTAACATTTACAATTACTGATGGCAAAAAAGGACCACAGGCAACGGGTATTACCGTTGTTCCTTAGAGCTTGGAAATAAGTGAAAAAAGCTCACCTTAGTGGGCTTTTTTTGTATCGCTGCTTTTGCATTTCTTTAAATTAAATATTTAATTATTTTGAGTGAAGCGACTATTTTTGTCATAAATCAACTTTTTTGTGCAAAATTTGTGCTAGCCATATCTACGACTTTTTGCTAATTTTATTTTGTTAATTTGTTAGGCAAATTAATAAGTGCAGTACATTTAATGAGCGTTAAAGTTATGGAAAACTTGGAGTCATATGCTCAAGGGTTTGAGCATGAAGTTCATGTACATTGTAAAAGATCTTTAGGCACGTTGTTATTTAGTTTTGTGGTATTACTTGCAACCAGCCTATAGAGAGAAAAGCACCTTCGGGTGCTTTTTTAATGTCCAGACAAGCTGATTTGCTTAGTTTTTCTCAGCTATTTTGTCAGCCATATTTTTTATAATTTTTTCTTATGCTTCATTTCACGCCGAATAGCTAACCAGCGATAAAATTTAAGGTTTTAACGATTCACCTAAAATTATACTTATTCAATACCTATCAATATTATTGAAAGATTCTGGTTTTATTAATCATTATTTTACGGCTAAGCTTGTCTCATTATTTAGTAAGAAAATTTATTTTTAGGTGAATTCCAAATGTCTAACGGTATAAAAAAACCAGCCCATTTAGATGATGTTGTCTTTAAAGAAAGTAAAGCATATCAAAATTCGAATGAGTGGAGTTGGGTGAATCCTAAGCATGGGAAATTTGAGCATCCAGCCAATTATTATGAAAGCGCTTTGGAAGATTGGCATACCTTTGATGCACTCAATTCGGATCAGGTGTGTGATGTCGTGGTCATTGGCGGTGGGTTGCTGGGCGCTTCAGCGGCTTTGCATTTATCTGAACAGGGTGTAGATACGATTCTGGTTGAGAAAAATCGTATTGGTTCTTCTGCCTCAGGTCGAAATGGTGGACAGCTCACACCTGGGCTTGCACGTTGGGAAGCTGAGGAAATGATTAAGCGTTTTAGTTATGAAGATGCTAAAAAGCTTTGGCATTTTACCTCTACCGAAGCGATGTCATTAATTGATCAGATCAGTGAAAAATATGATGTTGAATTGGCACGTAAGCGTGGGCATATTACCGCTGCTGTGCATGAAGGACATCTCATCGCGCTGACGCAAGGCGCAGATGCGAGAAAGTATTTAGGTGAAAACAATACCAAGGTTATGGGCGAATATGAGCTTAAGGAATTAATTAAATCTGACCTTTATAAAGGTGGACTGGTTGATGATTTAGGTGGCCACATTCAGCCATTGGCTTTAAATCGTGCTTTGGTACATGGCTTTTGTAAAAACGGTGGTCAAGTGTTTGAGCAGACAGAGGTATTGTCTATTTCTGAACTGGCGGATGGTATCTATGTCAAAACCAAGACAGGCACCATTAAAGCACGTAAAAGTGTCGTGATTGCCGTGCATCACAATGCTTTTAAATTGCTGCCTGAAAAGAAGCAGACGGCGATTCCATTCCATACCTACATTGCGGTAACCGCACCTTTGGAAGTTCCTTTAACTGAATTGTTGCCACAGGATCATCCTGTCTATGATACGCAGTTGCAGATTGACTATTATCGTGGCGTTTCCAAAAACCGCTTATTGTTCGGTGGACAAGGAACGGGTACAAGTTGGAGTGTAGGTCGTATTAACCAATATTTGCTTGGTCGGGCAAATAAAGTATTTCCACAGTTAAAAAATGTGGAGATGGATTTCTGTTGGAGCGGGGTCAGTGATCTGACTATGAACGGCGCAACGGATAACCGAAAATTTGGAGAAAAATATCCAATATATGCGGTACATGGCTGGAGTGGTCATGGTGTGGCACAAACGGTTCGTATCGGAAAGGCGATTGCAGATGATTTTTCTGGTTTAAATGCGGATTATGCAATGTTAACCAAGATCCAGCACAGTGATATTTTATTTGGACGTCTGCTGGCACCGCTTGCGATTCCAATGTCAAAAGGTTGGTACGGCGTTACAGGTATGCTGAATCCTGGAAAAATGGTCTCTTTCTAAATATCGATCTATCTTGTCCCTAAAAGCGCCTCTTATGTAGAGGCACTTTTTATATTGGGGGAGGTAGGCAATAGATCATGGCTGTATAAAAATCTGTTGATGAATCTGGCTATATTTTATTCTTTAGCAAAATAGGTTGAGTGTGCTAGGCTTAATAAAAAAGAGATCAGCTCATGGATATCATACAAGTCAAAGATTTTTCCGCACTCACTGGCTATACAGAAGCAATTCTGGCAATGGACGAGTGGATTAGCACTCGACCTTATTTTTATATTATCAAAGAGCATTATTTAGTGGATCAGGCGATCCGATTAGAGTATGTGATTATTCAATAGTCATGATTTAAGTATTGAATACATTTGGATTATATAAATAGAAAAATCGTCTCTTGTTTCAAATCATTGACATAAAAAGTTAAGTTATTTTGTTATCTTTGCTTTTTCACTTTATCAGAATTCAAACTATGAAAAAGATCTTACTTTTAGGTGTGGTTCTTACTTCACTTGCAGCGTGTTCAGCAACACCAAATAAAGACACAACTCCACCAAAAATTGGTATGCCTAACCCAGCAAGTAAATACTGTGTAGACCAAGGTGGAAAGTTGGAAATCCGTAATGAAGCCAATGGTCAGGTCGGTTATTGTAAATTACCAAATGGTCAAGTAGTTGAAGAATGGGAACTTTTCCGCGCAAGTCAACCTAAATGTATCGCTGACGAAGCCGCTAAGTTGGTTGGACAATCTGGCTTAACAGAAGCGCAAATCAAGCAAAAAACCAAATCTGAAATTGTACGTAGTGTAGGTCCAAATCAGCCAGTGACTATGGACTATCGTGAGAATCGTGTGACTGTAACGATCGATCCTCAGTCTAAGAAGATTACTCAAGCAACTTGTGGCTAATCTTTAAAAAATATATAAGCTCCCAATTAGATTTGCTTTAGTTGGGAGTTTTTTTATACAAGCTATTCTATAAGACTTGATAAATTTTAAAATGTACCCATCATTAAGGGTATTGAGTTTATTTTATTTGTTGTGTCAGGATTGATTGTTCAATATTGCACAAGGTTTTAATTTTAGAGATTTGACATGAATCTACTTCTTATCGTGGTATTTGGCACAATTGCCGAGGTTTTAGTCTGGATTGGCGTGGGTGACCTCGTTGGAAGTATGTGGTATGTCTTTTTCTGGTTCATTATCGCATTCTTTATTGGTTTAAACCTGTTGCGTTCAAGTGCTTCAACGATTATGCCGCAATTACAGCAAATGCAGATGACAGGTCAGTTGGGTGGAGATCCAGCTGTGACCAAGAAGCTGGCGCTTGCGATGGCAGGTTTCTTATTGATGATTCCTGGTCTAATTTCGGATGTGTTGGCAGTATTGGTGTTGATTCCATCTGTTCAAACGGCGTTCCGCAATGCCTTGATGAAAACCATGGCAAAACGTCAGCAAGCCATGATGGATAAGATGATGGGCGGTATGGGCAACATGGGTGGTGGTGCTGGAGGGCAGAACCCGTTTGCTGATCTGATGCGCCAGATGCAAGATATGCAAAATCAACAACAAGGTGGTGGTCAGTATCGTGACTCAACCATTATTGATGGTGAAGCACGTGAAGTAAAACCTGATCAGAAGAAAATCGAATTTAAAGATGTGAATTGATTAGATTCATATTTTGTAAAAAAAGCACACCTTATTGAGTGTGCTTTTTTTATGTTTGATCTTTTTGAGTGGAATGATCGGGGTGTGATTCGGGATTCGTAGAAGTCTCTGTTTCTTTAGGTTGTGGTTGATATTGGCTGGGTTGCAGGGTAGTGATTTCATTTTCTGACTGTTTGTACTTGCGACTACGGTTGGCGCGTTCGCGAAATCCACCTTTATTAATTAATTGGGCCATCATCTATTCCACAATTTGCAAAACGTTATTTTAACAAATAACATGAAAGATCAAAATAATATTAAGAACTTAATGATTTTCTTAAACTTAAGATTCTAATCAAATTGTCATAAAAATTTGTTAATTTGAATGCATAGGTCAGAAAACGTGATTGAATTATGGTTTTTTTTCTCATAGGATAAAAGTGTGACATATGAGTATTTGTTGTAAAAAGAAAATAAAAAAATAAAGAGAGGAGGTGTTAATGATGTTATATCAATATCATTGTGCATGTTGTGACAAGGTCGTCGCATCAACAGATAAAGAGTGCCCGTATTGCGGTTCTCAGCATATTCGCAGCCCTTATGGCTTGTGGATGTTTTGTGTTGCTGCCTGCCTAGCAGTGGTGGTGGTCATTAAACTTGCACATTTATATAGTCAGCATCATCAAGAAGATCAACCAGTTCAAAGCAATTCGCTGCTGGAGATGTTCAAACAGGATAATACCAATTCGAATAAATAATGATTGGGGTTATAAAAAAGCTCGCAATTGCGAGCTTTTTTATTGAAGAGCCGTGGATTAGAGTCCAGCTGCATCTTTCAGAATATCTACTTTATCTGTTTTTTCCCAAGTAAAGGCAGAGTCAGAACCTTCACGGCCAAAGTGACCATAAGCTGCTGTTTGCTTATACATTGGTTGAATCAGATTCAGCATACGGGTAATGCCGTATGGACGTAAGTCAAAGTGTTCACGTACAAGTTGAACAATTAACTCGTCTGATACTTTACCTGTGTTAAAAGTGTTGATTGAAATTGAAGTTGGTTCAGCAACACCGATTGCATAACTCACCTGAATTTCACATTTATCTGCTAAACCAGCTGCAACAATATTCTTCGCAACATAACGGCCAGCATAAGCAGCTGAACGGTCAACTTTTGATGGATCTTTACCAGAGAAAGCACCACCACCATGACGAGCCATACCACCGTAAGTATCTACAATAATTTTACGACCTGTTAAACCACAGTCACCTACAGGACCGCCAATGACGAACATACCTGTTGGGTTGATATGGAATTTAGTGCCTGCATGGAACATTTCAGCAGGGATGATCGGTTTAACGATTTCTTCAATGACAGCTTCTTTTAACTGTATTTGAGAAATTTCAGGATCATGTTGAGTTGATAAAACAACTGCATCTAAACGAACTGGTTTGCCATTTTCATAAGCAAACGTTACTTGGCTTTTCGCATCTGGGCGTAACCACGGTAAAGCACCTGAACGACGTAATTCTGCTTGACGCTCCATTAAACGGTGAGCGTAAGAGATTGGAGCAGGCATCAACACGTCAGTTTCACGGCTTGCATAACCGAACATGAGACCTTGGTCACCTGCACCTTGATCTTCTGGCTTTTGGCGATCAACACCTTGTGCAATTTCAGGAGACTGCTTACCGATCATGTTGATCACGGCACAAGTTGAACCATCGAAACCTAAGTCAGAATGGTGATAACCAATTCCATTTACGGTTTGGCGTACAATCGCTTCAAAGTCCACATTTGCTGTCGTTGTGATTTCACCAGCAAGAACAACCGCACCTGTTTTTACTAATGTTTCACAAGCGACACGCGCATACGGGTCTTCTCTTAGGATTGCATCTAAAATTGCATCGCTAATTTGGTCAGCCATTTTATCTGGATGACCTTCGCTTACAGATTCTGAAGTAAAAACAGCATACTCGCGCATGAACGTCCTATCATTGGTATTTTCAAAAAGACAGAGTATGTTACATCGACTTGGCGCATAGGACTAGCACAAGCTGACTAAAAAGCGTGAATTTATTTCATTTTCATGATGTTTTTATTGATATGAGTATCAGGGAAATTGATATTTAGTGTTTTTTATATGAATAAATCTGTAATTTGTCGCTTAAATTTTTTACTTGGTATTGCTGGTACTGCCTATCGTATGAACATTTACACACTTAATGCTAAATGATTGCGTGAAAAACAAGAAATATCGTCTATTGGACTTTACCCATTGGTGTTTTTTTAAGACAATAGTGGCAGTTTTTGAAAGATGGTTTCTCATCTTCTCTCATCTTATTTGATTTAATCGGATTCTGACTTATGACAACCCCTTTAAATGAACGTCGTATTGCAAATGCAATTCGTGTCTTGGCAATGGATGCTGTGCAACAAGCAAACTCAGGGCATCCAGGTGCACCAATGGGGATGGCAGATATCGCTGACGTGGTTTGGCGTGAATTTTTAAATCATAACCCGACTAACCCGCAATGGGCGAACCGTGACCGCTTCGTATTATCAAATGGTCATGGCTCTATGTTGCAATATGCGTTATTGCATTTGACTGGTTATGATTTATCTATTGAAGATTTAAAACAGTTCCGTCAATTACATTCTAAAACACCAGGTCACCCTGAATATGGTTATGCACCTGGTATTGAAACAACAACTGGTCCATTAGGTCAGGGGATTGCCAATGCAGTTGGTTTCGCACTTGCTGAAAAAACTTTGGCTGCACAGTTCAACAAAGATGATTTAAACGTTGTTGATCACTTCACTTACTGCTTCCTTGGCGATGGCTGCTTAATGGAAGGTATTTCTCACGAAGTATGTTCACTCGCGGGGACTTTGGGTCTTGGTAAGTTGATCGCATACTACGATGACAACGGTATCTCGATTGATGGTGAAGTGGAAGGTTGGTTCAGTGATGATACTGAACAACGTTTCAATGCATATGGTTGGCAAGTTCTTCATGTAGATGGTCATGATGCTGCGGCCATTCGCCAAGCAACTCTTGAAGCAAAAGCTGAAACCAATAAACCAACGATCATTATCTGTAAAACGATTATTGGTTTAGGTTCACCAAACAAACAAGGTAAAGAAGATTGCCACGGCGCACCATTGGGTAAAGACGAAATCGTTTTAACCCGTGAAGCATTAGGCTGGAAAGAAGATTCATTTGTTATTCCTGAAGATGTATATGCAGCTTGGGATGCAAAAGCAAAAGGTCAAACATCTGAAGCAGCATGGAATGAATTGTTTGCTCAATACCAAGCAAAATATCCAACTGAAGCAGCAGAATTATTACGCCGTATCAATGGTGATTTGCCAGCTGAGTTTGCAGCACAAGCAGATGCTTTCATTGCTGAAACCAATGCTAAAGCTGAAACCATTGCAACACGTAAAGCAAGCCAAAATACATTACAAGCATTTGGTCCATTACTTCCTGAATTATTAGGTGGTTCTGCTGACTTGGCGGGTTCTAACCTAACACTTTGGAAAGGTTGCCAAGGCGTACAGGAAAACCCAGCGGGCAACTACGTGTATTATGGTGTTCGTGAATTCGGTATGACTGCAATTGCGAATGGTGTGGCTTTACATGGTGGTTTTGTTCCTTACGTTGCAACATTCTTGATGTTTATGGAATATGCACGTAATGCAGTACGTATGTCTGCATTGATGAAGCAACGTGTGATTCATGTTTATACGCATGACTCGATCGGTTTGGGTGAAGATGGTCCTACGCATCAACCAATCGAACAAATTGCATCATTACGTGGTACACCAAACTTAAATACATGGCGCCCATGTGACACAGTTGAAGCAGCGGTTTCTTGGAAATCTGCACTTCAACGTAAAGATGGTCCATCAGCGTTAATTTTCTCTCGTCAAAACTTGCCATTCCAAGCACGTAATGAAGCTCAAATTCAAAACGTTGCGAAAGGTGGTTATGTGCTTGCTGAAGAAAAAGGTGAGTTAAAAGCAATCATCATCGCGACTGGTTCAGAAGTTTCATTGGCAATGGAAGCATATGCACAACTTGAAGGCGTGCGTGTTGTATCTATGCCATGTGCTGAAGAGTTCATGAAGCAAGATGCTGCATATCGTGAAGCGGTATTGCCTGTACATATCCGTGCACGCGTAGCAGTTGAAGCGGCTCATGTGGATTACTGGTGGAAGTTTGTTGGTTTAGACGGCAAAGTGATCGGTATGACCACTTACGGCGAATCTGCGCCAGCAAAAGACTTGTTCCAATTCTTCGGTATTACGACTGAAGCGGTTGTTGCTGCGGTTAAAGAATTGACTGCTTAATTGAATTAAGTGGTATAAAAAAGCGTCCTGAATAGGGCGCTTTTTTATATTTGTGAGTTGAGTTTCTTAAAACAATAGTGATAGAAAGTTAAAGAAATTATGAAATACTCTTTGGTTTTATAGGTGAATAAAAATTATTATGAATGACATGCACCCATATTTATTTTCAATAATTTGTAAAATCGCAGCTAACCAGACTTATTATTTTGAGTGTGATGAATGGCGTTTAAAACTTAGAGAAGCTTTATTTGAACAAAGTACAATGGCTGATCTCGATATAGGTTTTGATACAGAAATTCTTTGGACAGAAGATCCAAAACAGAATCTATGCAAATATCAATTGTTTAAATATACAGACAGTTTAATTCAGAGTTTGAACAACGTTGAAAATTTATCTACTTGGCGGGTCTTTGGTGTCAATTGTATTGATACGTATGAAACACATTTTTTGAAGATGGCAAGCTTGGATATGGTTCATAATTTTGAAAAACCAGAGTTTTTTTCCGCAGTATAAGACAAAAATTATAGAACTGATTAACATGCTTTTAACCAATAAATCTGGTTATGAGTTAAGAAGTATTGATGAAAAATATATTAAATTGGACCAGAAGCAGGGACTTTTCTACTGTCCAGATGACAAAAGTGAAGTGAATTGGTATGACTTAATTTATATGATTATAAGCCCAGAAGCAAAACAGATCATTCCTCAGCATATGTTGGAAGAATTTGATTGTCAGGAACTAAATTATCAGTTCAAGATTAATTTTTTGTAAAATATGGTCTTTAACATAAAGACCATATTTATATCTCTTATCCAATACTTAATTCACTCTGAATCGAAATATTTGAAGTCAATAACTTATGAATTGGGCAGCTTTCCGCGACTTTTAACAAACGTTTGTGCTGCTCTTCAGTAAATTCACCTTTTAGAGTAATTTTACGTTCAATATTATTTTGACCTGCCTCAGGTTCACCATTCGGATTTAAGGCTAAATCGACCTGCACATGCTCAAGCTTGATGCCTTTGTGATTGGCATACATTTCTAAGGTAATGGTTGTGCACGCACCTAAAGCGGAAAGTAACAGCTGAACTGGATTTGGCGCGGTATCTTGCCCACCTTTGTCTGTAGGTTCATCTGCATACCAGCTATGACCAGAAGCATCTGTAAGCGTAACACGATAAGGCGTTGAAGTATTTTGAGCTTGAACTGTATGAGTCATATTCTACCTTGTTGTTTATCTTTAAGAATTTAAATCTAAATTTATCAATTGATCATGTTATTTCTCAGATCAATTGTCGAGTAGCGAATGGTCTTATGATAGGCGTTTTACATAACAACTGTAACGCTTTTATTGTTGCATGGATGAAACATATCGTTTTATAAAGACTAGTGAATAAAAATACTTGATCTATACACTAATGGCTATATCAAACAAGGATACGAAAAATGCAATTTAAAACATTGAGCCTCGGTTTAGCAGTCGCGTTAGCAAGTTCAGTAACTTTGGCAGCGCCTGTAGACTATAAAATTGACCCAACGCATACAGCAACTGTATTCAGCTGGAATCACTTTGGTTTTTCTACCCCAAGTGCAAACTTCACTGACATTCAAGGTGTGATCAAGGTTGATAATGCAAAACCTGCAAATTCATCAGTTGAAGTCACGATTCCTTTAAGCAGCGTAAATACCAATGTCCCTGCTTTAGACAAAGAATTTCAGGAAGAAGCATGGTTTAATGCTGCAAAATATCCAAACATTACTTTCAAAAGTACCAAAGTAGAAACCAAAGACAAAAAGCACTTTAAAATTACAGGTGATTTGACTGTTAAAGGTGTGACTAAGCCTGTGGTATTAGATGCTGTGCTTAATAAACAAGGTGAGCACCCAATGGCAAAAGTACCTGCAATTGGCTTTAATGCGACCACTAGCTTTAACCGTTCAGCATTTGGTATCGGCAACTATGTACCGAATGTGGGTGATAAGATCACGGTAAATATTACAACTGAAGCAACTGCTGCAAAGTAATATCGGAATTTAATAAAAAAGCCTGAATGATCAGCTCATTCGGGCTTTTTTTATTTGCTTATTATTCATATTTTATTAATAAACTAATATTTTCTTGTTATCAGAATACTAATTTTTTATGCAAGCTCGTCACAGTTTAACTGTGCTTTATCTTGGAACGACGTTTAGATTGATAAATATAACGAATTGAATCGACCACTTCACCCACGAAAATACATTCTTCATCTAAGGGAATAATATTAGGTTTAAATTCTGGATTCAGCGCCTGTAAATATCTTGAATTATCGGTTTCGATCACCAGTTTCTTGAAGGTTGCATCTTCATGTTTTCTGACCACAATCATGTCACCTGACTGCATATCACTATACTGGACTGTTGGATCAACCAGAATATAATCGCCCTCATGAAATACTGGATAATTACTTAAGCCTTGAACTTTAAGGTAAAAGCATTCATCACAATCATCGGGTAGCGGGAGCCATTCTTCAACTTGAGTCATATCAACAGCTTGTACATTGGTAAAAATACCTGCTTGTACCCATGACAAGACAGGTGCCATCTTGGCCTGAACAGGCGAAATATTAATAGAATGTTCAGATTGTGTTGGATCTAGTTCAGCCTGACCTTCGCCTGTTTGTAACCAATAAGCATCTACCCCTAAAAATTTGGCAATAGAGGGTAGATGAGAAGACGAACTGACCAATCCTGTTTCTAGCTGACTTAAAGCAGATTGAGTAATCCCCACGGCTGCAACAACATCTTTTTGAGACTTCTTCGCTCTTTTTCTAGCTTCTTTGAGCCTATCTTTTAGCATTTCAATCGACCTCAAATTCATTGAATTCAGAATATTAGCAAACTAATGTGAAGTCAAATTAGTATTCTTATTGATTTAATATTAGTTTGCTAATATTATGGTCGTGTTATCTAAATTTCAATGTTGGAGGTAGAGTATGAATAAGGCAATTAACCCAAACATGCATATCAAACAAAACTTAAATGCTGAAATTGAAGCTTGGCTGGCGAAAGGCAATGCAATCACGACGATTCAAAGTAAATTTCAAGCGCGTAGAGTGGAATACAGCAAAAAACTAAAAGCGATGCGATTGGAAGATGAGCAGAAACAACTAAAAAAACAAAAGCGTATCGAAAATCAGGCAACCGAACAACAAATCACGATGCTTAGCAGCTGGCTCAATGAATATAAGGGACGAGCCAAAGCTTTGGTCGAAGTTCTCGGTTGCGCACATAGTTATATTTCTCAAATCAAGAGCTTTACCCGACCATGTAGCAAGGCTCGATTTGAAGAAATTAAGCACGCTATGCAACGTGTGGAGCAAGGAGAAAAATATCATTAAAGTGCATTTCAGAAGTTAAGTTGGGTTGCGTTATGCAGTAAGTAAAGTCATTGCATGCGGAAGCAAGCATGAAAATGATGATTAAAATTGGCAGAAGATCTATCACTTTATGGACAACATAGATCAAGCCAAAAAAATAAATAATGAGATGAGGTGAAAAGATGAATGCAATGGTGACTAAGTTTGAAAAATTTGAGTGGTTAACACACGGTTTAACTGTACGTTCTTCAGGATTTGATCCCTATGTGCGTGGTACAGGTGAGCGTTTAAACTATCAGGATCGTTTGGGTGCAATCGCTGCGATGGATACACAGTTGGCGAAGTCTGTAACTGCGTTAATTGTGTTTGAAAATAAAACCGCCAGTGATTATGAATATGTTCGTCAGCATTTGGCTGATATTTTTATTGCACAGGCCGTAAGAGATAAGAAGCGTGAACCAGAACGCATTGCAATGTATCACTTGGCCTGGTTAGTGGCCAGAATGGTTTTAGACTTCGTTTTAGACCCTGATCTGGAAGAAAATTACACTGCGAAAGGACGTATGGCGTATGCGGGAATTCATCGTCATCAGCTCAATGTAGAGAGTTATAGAAAGACTTGGAAAGCTTATGAAAATCTGATGGTTAAAACACTTGAAGTAGCAATTGAAGAAGCTGAAGTTGTGATTGAACAATATCGAAAAAACACTTACAAAAATATGCATAACTAAGGATTCCATTATTTCGGAAAGCACGCTATAGTTTTACTATACTGGTCGTATTAAAGATTAAATATGACAAAACTGAAAAGCTCATCAACAGATGGGCTTTTTTGTTGCCTAAAGAAAACTTGGTACCGTAATGGAGACCGAGTTTTTTTATATCTAAAACCTGAAAAAGGTTTGAAATTTATAAAGAATTCGAGGTGATTAAAGATGAATAGTATCAACAATACAAATAATATTCCGTATTTAGATCAAAGCGTAACGCATTTTTCTCCTGCCGATATTGTCCCATCTAGCATGAAAATGACGCCAGATGCGGTTGGTGTGACCTTGATGGAATCTAACCCATATCTAGGTGCATTAAATGTTATTGATGATATGCAGGAGCCCGCACTGACTTACGATGATTATCAGTTAATTGAGTCACGAAATATGCTTGTTGTGACGGAGGCCAAGTTTATACCAGATATGACTTCATTCCGTCCTGCAAATATGCAAGGAGAGATCGAGCCTCTACAGGCAAATCGTGACTATAAAATTATGATTGGTGAGCAGGCTGAGACTTTGATTCTTTTTAAGAATGATCATGATCATGTCACGCTCAGTATCGAGGGTAAACGAGTTGCGATGTTCAGTAGTATATCGCTGCCGATCACCCTGAATGATTTTAATAAAATCGAAAATTTGGTGATTCGGGTAACTGCAAACACTGTACAGTTATTAAAAATCAATGATAAGACCGTTCATGCACAGGCCTATCAGTTAGATAAGGATTTTGATCATGTGTTGCTGGAAGCCACTGAGTTGCCTTATGACCTTTCGAATGTATTTATTCAGTTGGGATGGGCTAATCAACTGACCAATGCGCCATTTTTATCTGCCTATTTTCAGGCATGTCAGGGTAAATTTTCGTTGAGCAACTCAAATGCATCTCATCATGCTTTTATGATTGCTGGACTTGTGCATCAACCAGAAAAAAAGCGGATTGCTGATCAGGTGAAACAGGGATTTGTTATTTACAGTTTGTTTGTAGATGAGAAGTTCACGGTGATATTAGGGGATTATGGGAGTATGGATAACGTCATCTTTATGCAAGATGAGCCTTCTTTAAATCCAGTTGTCACTTTTGAAATTATGGGAAAGCATTCGATGAATGTCCATATTGATGGAAAAATGGTGGGGAACTGGGTTTCAAGTCATGGATTGGAATTACCAGAATTTTATCAAGTTATTGCACTGGATGGGCTGACTCAACTGGATTTTGATTTAAGAGAAGCATATGCAGCCGTTGGAGAAGAGATCTATACTGAAAATACAAACAATGCAAAAACTTATGACTCAGTGCATAAATACAAGGTTTCGCCTAAGCGAATGAGAACAGGTCACTATCTACCTTTTTATCATTCGCAGCGATTGCCGCTTTATCCACTGTGATTTATTAAATGAGTTAGCCTCCCACACGGGAGGTTTTTTATTTTCAATAGTTTTTATAATATTAAATAGGTGAAAAAAATGATTAATGATACAGATGTTGTGACGTGGTCTGGTCGTACACAAGAGCAAAAGAATAAAGAAAGAATCAGTTTGTTAGACTATAACGCTGATTATAGTAATGGATCAGATGCACTAAATAATGCATTAAGTGATCTATCAAATAAAGGTGGAGGTGTTTTATATATTCCATATCATACGGGCACTTTAATTCTTAATAATACAATTATGTTACGTGCTAATGTAACAGTTATATGTGATAAGAATCTTACAATAGATTGCCGTACCTTGACATCCGGTTATTCATTTGTAGCGCTCGGATCAATTGAGAGTGAGATCTCATTAGGTTTAGCTCTAAATTCTGGGGATACATTTGTCACGGTTTCAGCAAGGCATAATTTCTCAGTTGGCGATTATATTTTATTAAAATCACAACGTGAGTGTGCGCATGAAGATGCAGGTGAGGCATGGCGATTAGGTGAGACAACTGCTGGAGCAAAATCCCCATTTTTTGGTGAACCGCTTCAGATACAAACTATTCCATCTGTTCAAACATTTACCATTTATAATCCTGTAATTTTTCCAGACTATCTACCTGATAATACAAAAGAGACTTCACCGACAGCTAGGCCTTCAAGCACATTACAAAGAATCAATTTATTAAAAGGTATCAAGTGGTTTGGTGGAGTTTTTCTAAAGGAAACGGGAAGTTTATTTAGACTTGAATATTGTATTGAGCCAGAGATCAATATTGAGGTCATACGTGGTTATGGTACGGGCACAGAAATAAATATCCAAAAATCATTACGTTCTATGATAAATGCTAAAGTTAGCCGACCGAATGACTGGTCATTGAGTGGTAATAATCATTCTAGTTTTAATAGTATTAAGGATATTTCGTCTTGGTATTCTAAGATTTATTTAGAAGAAATAAATGGATGTCAGTGTTTAGATCAGACCTATATTGACTTACCATGTCTGTATCCTGAATATAACGTTAAATCGATAAATAGTCATGAGGATGGTATGACCACTCATGGCTGTAGTTATGGTGCACTAATTAATTTAATAGCTATAAATTGTAATTATTATGCACTACGTAATAGGGCTCGATTTTCACGTATTAAAGTTCAGTCCATCAACTGTAACGGTGGTGTACATATGTCAACATGGGGAGCACATGATTGTGAGATGGATGTTGATATTCATAACTTTATCAACTATGGAGTATTTATTAAAAATACTGGGGTTACAGCAACCTCAGGGCCATTTAAAAATATAAGAATATCAGGGTATTTGAGAGCGGCGTCTAATGATAAAAGCTATGGGATTAATGTCGAAGGTTATGATATCCCAAGTGTTGTAGATTCAGGAATAAATCTCAATAATTTGAAAATAATCAACTGTTATAGAGCAATTTCTACAGGTGCTGGTATCAATGGGGTTGTATTAAATAATATAAATATTCATGATGTTGGCGTGGTTCGGCCCATTTATCTTCGACAATCTAGCGGACATAAGATTAGTAATATTTTTGCAGATTTATCTAAGCAACCAATAAATGATTCGAATGAACTTATTTTGATGTCTTCACTTACAGGTGCTTCAAATATTGCTGTTTATGGCTCGACTATTTCGCATATTGACTATGATTCTTGTCGTGTCATAAATGGTCGTATTTTGCCTGATATACAAGCAATAACATTCAGTAAGCGTGTCATGAATGGGATAATGGGAGCAAACGATAGTTTAAGTATTGGGAGTAAAAATTTAACATCAAATTATTATGTGGAAATTAATTCTAATGAAAATGCTGGAAATTGTCGCATTGTTCTAAATAATTCTATACCTCTAGGTTATAAGTTTAATATTTATATTATGGCAGCTAAAAATTTAATTAATCCAAATATTGGTATTTATGGATTGGATGGAGGCGTTATTCATTTCACCGGTTCTAAGACTAAATTTATAGCCTCTAGATTTGTGGATGTTTCTGAAATGATCAAACTAGAAGTTGTGAAGATAGAAGATAATCGATTTGTGGTTGTAATTCCTTAATATTATATTTTTTATAAAAAGCCCTGTATTCATCAGGGCTTTTCTTTTTGGAGGAGGAAAATGGTAGACCTCGTTTCAGCGGGTGCAGATATTGCAGCCGCAATAAAATCCTATGGTGTGTTTTTTATTGTCTTGATGGCGCTAAGCTTCATGCTTTTGGCCTGGATTGTTGTTGTGATGACACGACTGCCAAAATCTAGGCGGGAGTGGGTGGTTTCATTAATTACTACTTCTGTTGGCAGTATTGCTGGCGGTGGTTTTGTGATTCAGCATTTTGATTTGCAAGACTGGAGTAAGAATATGTTTGGCGCATTTGCCCTTGGTGGCTTGTATTTCCTTTGTGGTTTACCTGTGTGGGCACTCATTCGCTGGACTTTTAACTATATCAATGCAAGAGAGGATTCAACGATTCTAGATGTTGCAAGAGAAGTGAAAGACTTTAAAGACAAATTCTAACAACACAATTCAATCAACTACCGCCTCAAGGCGGTTTTTTTATTTTTATAAGGAAAAAATCATGACAATAATTCAAAACGGTTTCGATATTTTACGTGAAGCTTTTGGAAAACTTACTCAGCCTCAAGTCGACGGAATGAATTTTCTTGTTTCTGTTTTAGAGGAACATCAGGAGCTGAGTCTGGCACAAGCGGCCTATATTTTGGCAACGGCTTGGCATGAAACAGCGAAAACCATGCAGCCTGTCATCGAGTACGGCTCTGAAAAATATCTGAAATCTAAACAATATTATCCCTATATCGGATATGGCTATGTGCAGCTCACATGGTTGTCCAACTATAAGCGTATGGGCGATTACTTGAAAATTGATTTGGTCAAAAATCCAAAACTTGCTTTACAGGCTGACATCGCGGCACGGGTCATGATTGTTGGCATGAAAAAGGGTATGTTTACAGGTAAAAGACTTTCTGACTACATCAATCAACATAAAAAGGATTATGTAGGCGCACGTTACATTGTCAATGGAACAGATAAAGCTGAACTCATTGCAGGCTATGCTGAAATCTTTGAAAAGGCTTTAGAAGCTTCTGAGGAGCTTGTGTGTCATTAAGTGACTGTATTCACTTTAAAATTCTACCATCATCCATGAGCGCTCAGCCTTAACTAAGGCTGAGCGCTAAAGCTATTATGCAGTCGCATTAAATGCTTCTGCATAAACCACATCGCCTTGAGGCATTTTTTCGGTGAAAGAAAGCGTCTGGAAATATTCTGCGGGAACACCTTGTAAAACAAGTTCTGGCTTCGCTTTAAAGCCGAAGCGAGCATAATATTCAGGATCGCCGAGTAGAACACAGCCAGCTGCCTTTAATGTTTTTAGCTTTTCTAAACCTGTATGGATCAGTTGAGAGCCAACCCCTTGATTTTGAAATTCAGGTTGTACAGAAACAGGCCCCAAACCGTACCAATCGGTTGTTCCATCCGAGATAGAAACAGGAGAAAACGCAATATGCCCAATGATTTGGCCTTCATATTCAGCGACCAGCGATACGGTCAATTGTTGAGAGTCGCGTAAAGCATTCACAATAAATTGCTCTGTATGACTCGAATACTCTATATCTTTAAAAGCCGCTTGAGTGAGTTTAAAAATATTGGGAATGTCAGATGGTTGTTCATTTCGAATAGATATATTCATTATGATCTCTTGCTGATTTTAGTACCAAAAATCTTCAGCTTCATTTGAGCTGGATTAATTTGGTAATTGCTACAAAATAGCTTAAAGGGAATAGTTAAAAAATCAATGAGGTGCTACAGCTATAAGGTTTCAGAAAGTGTTTTATTTTTTAGAATGTTTTTCTTTAAGATGTAAATAAGCGGGGATCGATTTCTTGGCCTGTCGACGTAGCATCATTTTAATGTAAAGCACAATCGCGAAGCAGGCGGTCGCAACCGTCAGCATCAGACCATTCATATAACTCATGATTGAGCTGACATAACCTATCGTGGCTAAGCGGCGTTGCATTCGTTCAACCTGAGTACTGGATTCAACACCCGTAATCGCCCAAGTACATAAGTGTTCACAGTTATTGATAATTAAATGATAGTGATTTTCATGCATGCGTGAGCGCATACGCCGTACCACCGCTTTAGCTTTATAGCGCGGAGATGGGTAATGTCGCGTATAGATCGGTTTGCCACGTGCGAAACGCTGGATTGAAGTCATTTCGATTGGATGCTTTTTAAAAATATGAGCAAAACCAGAATAATGAATGACCCGACCGCGACCCGCATAGATCCCGTGATGGCTATAACCAAAGTGTTTGACGATCAGATGAGCGCCAAGGGAGAAATGTTGATGTTTGTGCTGCATGTTGATACAAGATTATTGTATTTACTTCCTTATTTTACTCAAAAACAGTGAACCAATCGAGTCTATTTCTCAACTCAACCCAAGGAATATGTGTCTGGATTGTATCTGCTGTTTTCTCCCTATAAAAAGTTATGGGAAAATTGAGTAAGAAATTTGCTTTAAGAAATATGAATGATGAAAAAATGGTGGTTAGCAGTCTGCACCTCTGCTTTTATGCCAATGGCTTATGCGATGCAACATCAAACAATCACCGTTGATAAGGTGAACTATGATGTGATTCAAGTTGAGCATTTAAACCAACTAAAATTATTTTTAAAAAATCGCAATACGGGACGTTATTATCAGAAGTTCTCCAATATTCAGAAAGAATTGCCAGCTTGCAAGCAATTAAGTTTTGCCATGAATGCAGGCATGTATCATGCCGATTTTCAGCCCGTGGGTTTATATATCGAGCAAGGTAAGGAAACGACAAAATTAAATCAGGCAAAAGGTTTTGGTAATTTCTTTATGCAACCAAATGGTGTGGTCGCATGGAATGAGCAGCGTGCGATAATCAAAACAACGGCTGATTATAAGGAGAGTGGTTTTAATGCTAAATTTGCAACACAATCCGGGCCGATGCTGCTCTATAAGGGCAAGATCAATCGCCAGTTCATTCCTGATTCAAATTCTTTAAAGATCAGAAATGGTGTCGGGGTTAAAGATAATCAGCTTTATTTTGTGATTTCACAGCAGCGGGTAAGTTTTTATCAATTTGCCCAATTCTTTAAGCAACAACTAAAAGTGGATAATGCACTGTATCTGGACGGTTCAATTTCGAGTTTATATCTGGCGCAAAATAAACGTTACGATAAAGCCTTTAATTTAGGTCCAATCGTTGCGGAAGTAGTGGATAAAGCGGGATGTCATTGAGACTCGAGCCTAACCTCCTGATTTAAAGAGGTTAGGCCAAGCTTGTTTCTTATTGGATCGGAGGTTTGATCAGCGCAAGTAATTCTTTGCGGCTGTAGCCTCGAGAAATCAGTACTTTCTTAATGCCTTTAATGACATCTTCATCTGTTGCTTTGACTAAAGCATCGAGTAGCTGTTCATTGGTTTTGCAAGAACAATCGTTTTCAACGCAAGAAGTCTGATTCTTGTGTTCGTTATATTGTTCGTCTGCATTGAACAATTTTTGCCAAAAACTCATAGAGCCTTCATTTACAACCTAACATAGCTCGAAATATAGCCACTTTAAAATAAAATACAAGTCAGCTTAAGTGATAAAAGCAGCAGTTGAACCTCAATTTTTTCGATAACTCTTCTCATCTCAAACGAAATTATGACGGTATGATGACTTGACCTTTGAAAATTATCACTTTTTTACCAATATACTTTGAGCAAAAATAAAGGGTTATTGAAACCCTTTATTAATTATTGTTACGTTGAAATAATTTGTTTAAATCTTTTCAAGTAAAATGCCTGACTCAACATGATGAGTAAAAGGGAACTGATCGAACATTGCGAACTTCACAATTCGATGGGTTTGGGTCAGTGTGTTGAGGTTGTCATGTAAGGTATCTGGATTACATGAGATATAGAGAATACGCTCGAATCCTTGTAGAAGTTTCAGCGTTTCATCATCAATTCCTGCACGTGGCGGATCGACGAAAACCGTGTCAAAGTCATAGCTTTGAATGTCGATATTGGCTTCTTGCAAGCGTCTAAATTCACGTTCGCCCTGATAAGCCTGAGTAAATTCTTCCGCAGATAAACGTGCAACCTGAATATTTTCAATCTGGTTTTGCTCAATATTCCATTGCGCTGCATAAACCGAAGATTTTGCCAGCTCAGTGGCAAGGACACGTTTAAATTTCAATGACAATGGCAGGGTAAAGTTGCCGTTACCACAATACAATTCTAAAAGATCTTTTTGAGATCCTTGTGCGGCATTACACGCCCATTCCAGCATATGTTGACACACTTGTGCATTTGGCTGGGTAAAACTACTTTCAATTTGTTTGTATTTAAAAGTACGGCCATGAACATTCAACTGTTCAACCACATAGTCTTCGCCAATAATAACTTTTTGACCACGGCTACGGCCCATAATTTTAATATTCAGCTTTTCAGCTAACGCTTTAGCTGCTGTTTCCCATTCTTCATCCAGTTTACGATGATAAATCAGCGTAACCAGCATTTCTCCGCTTAATGTAGCAAGAAAGTCCGCTTCAAAAATACGTTGCGATAAAACAGGGACTGCTTTTAATTCTTCTAACAGACGAGGCATCAAGTCATTAATGCTTTGATCCGCGATAGGAAACTCATCCACACGAACAACGTCTTTTTGCTTACCGTCTTCAGCACGTTCAAACATGGCATAGAACATATCATTTTCGGTATGCCAGATACGAAATTCGGCACGCATACGGAAATGTTGTTCTGGTGATTGAAATACTTCTAAAGCTGGTGGATTGAACGGAGCAAATTGTGCGGTGATTCGTTCAACTTTCTCTTGAAGTTGCTGCTGGTAAGATACGGTCATAAACAAGAAAACTATAGGTGAAATCTAAACAGGAATGGTATCAAAAAAAGTGCTACAAGGTGCAGGGAAATTATCAAATTTGCTTATTTGTAAGATGGTTCCTGATTCAGAACATTTTCAATAAACATCGATTTAAGCTCACGATATTGTTGTGGTGAGAAACCTGAATATCTTTGTTTGAGCTGATTGTATTTCTGAACTAAGTCCGGATGATGTCGTAATTGATCTCGGAAGGTGAGAAAGTTTTTAAATTCTGAGCCAGTCACAACGATTTGCAATGCGACATCATGTTCCGAGGATTCAAGCATACACAGCTCATGTGTGCGTAAAGTATCAAGTTTTTCCTTAAAACTAAGATGTTTAAGCTGTTCAGTGGTCTGCAAAAACTCTTTTGCTGATACTTTGATATAAATATCTAAATCACCTTTTGAAATTGCATTGGGAATAGCGGAGGAACCGATATGTTCAATCACGGCAAAAGGGATAAGCTGCTTGATTTTGTTTTTATAATCTTCGAAAAGCTGGGCGCACTTCGGCTGATATTCTGTGGACAAAAAGAACTGCATCAAAAGTGTCTCATTTTATTCTTGATGTTATGTGCTTCAAAATAATAAAAAACCCGAACCATGTAAACATGATTCGGGTCATTGAGAGATTCAGCATCTCTCGGAAAGGCGAATATTAGTCTTCAGATAAGGTCATCAAGCTTGCGTTACCGCCAGCTGCTGCTGTATTCACGCTGATTGCGCGTTCAATCACAAGACGTTCTAACGGAATTTGCTCATTGGCTTGAAGCTGAGTAATTCCAACAATTGCACCTGAACGGGCAGCAACTTTAGTTTGTAAATCTTGTAACTGTTCAACAGAACCATGATGAAGCACGGCATCAAAGGCATCTTTTTCAACACTTGAGATGACGGTGATGGCATCTAAAACATCTTTTGGTAAAGACGCTTTGTGTTTCACCAAGAATGCATTGTCTTTCAACACAGCTGCTGTACTGCTCACTGCGAAAATCGCAAGTAATTGTTGAAGCTGACTTGCATCATCATTGGCAATTGAAAGCACACGATGACGAGGCAGGATAATGTACTGGTTACTTTCGCCAGTCGGGCCTTGCAACTCGTAGAATTTACCTACACCAAATGCTGGAATTGTAGGTACTGCTTGAGCCATGTGTTGTTTCGCCCAAGCCATCAAGCTTTGGTAAGCAACATTTGATACCGCATCAAAGTTAGAGATTTCAGCTTTCACCGCAAATGGAGTCGCCAATACTTTCTCTGAACAATGTTCCATCAAGCGGTACATATAAAGAGGGCCACCAGCTTTCGGACCAGTACCAGACAAGCCTTCACCACCAAATGGTTGTACGCCTACTACTGCACCAACGATATTACGGTTAATATATAAGTTGCCCACTTCCGCACGTTGAATCACCGTATTAATGGTTTCATCGATACGGGTATGTAAACCCATCGTCAAGCCGTAACCTTTTGCATTGATACGATCGATCAACTGCTCAAGCTCACCGTATTTATACGTGATGATGTGGAGTACAGGACCAAATACTTCACGCTCAAGGTCATCAAGGTTTGGTAATTCGATTGCTGTTGGCGGAACAAAAGTACCTTGTGCAAGTGCCTGTTGGCTTGCAGCATCGTTAAACATCAATTGATGAACAGGGTAACCCTTAGATTTCATCTTTTGAATGTGCGTATCGATGGTTTGTTTCGCTTCAGTATCGATGACTGGACCAATGTCAGTTTTTAAGATCGCTGGGTTACCTACGATCAACTGTTGCATTGCACCTTTCAGCATTTTGATAACGGTTGCTGCGCTGTCTTCTTGTACACATAAGATACGAAGTGCAGAACAACGTTGGCCAGCACTGTCGAATGCAGAACTAACAACATCGAGAACCACTTGTTCAGTGAGTGCAGAAGAATCGACGATCATCGCATTCTGACCACCTGTTTCCGCGATTAACGGAATTGGTTGACCATTTGGAGATAAACGTTTTGCCACAGTCTTTTGCAAGATTTTGGCAACTTCAGTCGAACCCGTAAACATGATGCCCTGGATGCGGTCATCTTGGCTCAATTGAGCACCAACTGTTTCACCGCGACCTGGAAGAAGTTGAACAACGCCGTGTGGCACGCCAGCTTCCCATAGCATTTGTACGGCTTGTGCTGCAATCAATGGCGTTTGTTCAGCTGGTTTTGCAATAACACAGTTACCGCTCACTAATGCCGCTGCAATCTGACCAGAGAAAATTGCAAGAGGGAAGTTCCATGGGCTAATACACAATACAGTACCTAATGGCTTCACTTGTGCATTGGCAGGCAGGTTTTCAATTTGAGTTGCGTAGTAACGTAAGAAATCTACTGCTTCACGAACTTCTGCAATCGCATTGGCATAGGTTTTACCACTTTCGCGGCAAAGTAAAACCATAAGCTCCTGAATACGAGCTTCCATTAAGTTAGCCGCACGCTTTAAGCAAGCAGCACGTTCAACTTTATCGGTTGCAGCCCAGCTTTGTTCAGCTTGTACCGCAGCTTCTAAGGCCAGTTGTACATCAGCGCTGGTTGCTTCGTTAACATAACCCACAACTTCGCTGTTTTGTGCAGGGTTTGTAATTGCAAGTGCATTACTTTGATCATGAACCGTTGATTCAAAACCAAGTAATGGTGCACTTTTCCAAATCTGGCTACGTAGCTTTTGTGCAGTCGCATCCAAATCTGCTAATGGTTGATCGTTATTGAGATCAAAACCACTTGAGTTTGGACGTAATGGATAAAGATCATGCGGAAGTGGAATTGCAGGGTGTTTTAAACCAAGCTGGCCTTCATCTTTCGCTGAAGTCTCGATGTCTTTGATTGGAGACTGAATGAGGTCTTCAACTTTTAAAGTCTTATCTGCAATACGGTTTACGAATGAGGTATTGGCACCATTTTCAAGTAAACGACGAACCAAGTAAGCCAATAATGTTTCATGGTTACCTACAGGTGCGTAAACACGACATGGAACACCAAGTTTATTGTCTTCTTTAGAACCGACCACTTGTTCGTACAATGGCTCACCCATACCGTGCAAGCATTGGAACTCGTATTGACCTGGGTAATATTTGCTTGGATCTGCAAGATTGTAGATCGTTGCAAGCGATTGCGCATTGTGTGTTGCAAACTGCGGATACACTTGATCTGGTGCAGCAAGTAATTTTTTCGCACATGCAATGTAAGACAAGTCAGTGTGAACTTTACGGGTAAACACAGGGTAGTCAGTCATACCATCAATCTGTGCTTTCTTGATTTCGCTGTCCCAATACGCGCCTTTCACCAAACGGATCATTAGGCGTTTGTTACTGCGTTTTGCAAGATCAACGATATAATCAACAACGTAGAAACAACGTTTTTGGTAAGCCTGAATAACGAAACCAATGCCTTTCCAATCTGCAAGTTTTGGTTCGAAACACAAGCGTTCAAGCAATTCGAGTGAAATTTCCAGACGTTCAGATTCTTCAGCATCGATGTTTAAACCGATATCGTATTGTTTTGCCAAGCACGCGAGTTCAAAAACCTTGTTGTAAAGTTCATGATGAACACGGTCGATTTGCGCACGTTGATAACGTGGGTGCAATGCAGAAAGCTTGATTGAGATACCCGGGCCATCATAGACACCACGACCATTCGATGCTTTACCAATAGCATGGATTGCTTGAGTATAGTCGTTGTAATAACGCTCAGCATCATGTTCAGTTAGGGCAGCCTCACCCAACATGTCGTATGAGTAGCGGAAACCTTTGTGCTCAAATGGTTTAGCATGTTCAAGCGCTTCGCCAATGGTTTCGCCAGTCACGAATTGCTCGCCCATCATACGCATTGCAACGTCAACGGCTTTACGGATAATACCGCGACCACTGCGTGCCAATAGACCAGTTAAAACACTTGATAAACTGGTTTGCTTTGGTGTTTCCATTAACTTACCAGTTAACATCAAACCCCAAGCAGCGGCATTGACGAACATCAGGTTACTTTGACCAACGTGTTCTTTCCAGTTGCCTTGGTTGATTTTGTCGCGAATCAATAAATCACGTGTTGCTGTATCTGGAATACGAAGCAATGCTTCAGCCAAACACATGAGTGCAACACCTTCTTGTGAAGAAAGTGAGAATTCTTGAAGTAAACCTTGAACGATACCTGCTTTACCCGCTGAACTTTTACGCTCACGTAAGTTGTGCGCTAAACTAAATGCAAGCTCATAAATTTTATGGTCAAGTTCAGGAGAGATGTTGGCTGCTTCAGCAAGTACAGCGACTGCTTCAGGCTCTGCACGGCGCCATGCCGTATTGATGCGTTGCTCAAACTCACTTTTTTCTTTAAATTCGGTAATATAACCGTCTGCGTGAGCTGTATCCATTTGTGCGGGAGTATCCAATGTATTCATGCTAAATTCCAATAACAATCTCTAAAATATATTGAGCAGAGAGGTTTAGATAATTTATCATTACAGAATAAATCCCGAGTAACTCACTATAATTTGCTTATTTTTTAGAGGAAAATTCAGTTGAATGGCCCTATTTATACCTTAGATCGAACCGATCTGAAAATTCTGGATATTCTTCAAGCAGATGGAAGAATTTCTAACAGTAAATTAGCAGAACTCGTGAACCTTTCACCGACTGCGGTGATGGCGCGCGTGCAGAAGTTGACTAAGGATGAGTTTATCTTGGGCTATGAGGCAAAACTCAATCCGAATAAGCTCAACGCCAATTTTCTGGTCTTTGTGGAAGTGCTACTCGATAAGACCACACCGCATGTGCTGGATGATTTTATTGACGCAGTCACGCAATATCCAGAAATTGTGGAATGTCATATGGTCAGTGGTGGTTTTGATTTTCTGATTAAACTGCGTAGTGCGGGTATGGAGGAGTTTCGTCGTATTGCAGGGCAGATTCTATGGCAGCTTCCTGGGGTGAAGGAAACACGTAGTTATCCAGTGATGCAGGTGGTGAAAGATAGCTCGAAAATAAAAATTAAATCACGCACAAAATTTTAAATAAAAAAAAGGGGCCCGAAAGCCCCTTAAATTTTTCAGCAAAATTATTTCATTTCGCGTGCATAGATTTCATCAGCTTGTTCAAAGCGACTTGTTACAGCAGCATTTGGTGCTTTGCCCAATAAGCTCACCACCACAATACTGATCAAGGCGAAAACGAAGCCTGGAATAATTTCGTAGATGCCAGTGTAACCAAAGAAGTTTTTCCATAGGATTACCGTCACAGCACCAACAATCATACCTACCAATGCGCCGTTCAAGGTCATACGTTTCCAGAACAATGAAAGAATAATCAATGGACCAAAAGCAGCACCGAAACCAGCCCATGCATAAGCAACTAAGCCAAGAACTTTACTCTCTGGATTTTGAGCAAGAGAGAGGGCTAGCATTGCAACAGCAAGTACCATCGCACGACCAATCCAAACCAACTCTTTCTGAGATGCATTTTTACGGATAAAGCCTTTGTACAAATCTTCGGTTAACGCACTCGAACATACCAATAACTGACAGCTTAATGTACTCATTACTGCAGATAGGATTGCAGCAAGGATCACACCTACAACCCAAGGGTTGAACAAGATTTTAGTGAGTTCCATGAACACAGTTTCAGGGTTAGCTGTTACTGCTGCTGCAAGTTCAGGATTCATCTGGAAGTATGCAATACCGATAAAGCCTGAACCGACTGCACCTGCTAAGCATAAAACCATCCAGGTCATACCAATACGGCGAGCCGCTGGAATTGATTTCACAGAATCAGCAGCCATGAAGCGTACAAGAATGTGTGGTTGACCGAAATAACCTAGACCCCAAGCCGCAGCAGAAAGAATCGCAACAACACTCAAGTTTGTCGCAAAATCAAATGCATGTGGACGTACACTTTCAACAACAGCAGTAAACTCTTCCATACCAATGCCTAAAGACATGTAGGTCACGATTGGAAGCAGTAATAATGCAAAAATCATTAAGCCTGCTTGGAAGGTATCTGTCCAGCTGATCGCAAGGAAGCCACCGATACAAACATAACCGATTGTTGCAAATGCACCGAGCCACAATGCTGTGCTATACGGTAACTGGAACAAGGTTTCAAACAAACGTGCGCCAGCGACCATGCCAGAAGCACAATAAATCGCAAAGAATACAAGAATAATCAATGCAGATGTGACGCGTAGGATTTTCTTCTGGTCATCGAAGCGACCAGTAAAATAATCCGGTAAGGTGAGGGCATTATTTTGCACTTCGGTGTGTACACGTAAACGGCCTGCAACCAGATACCAGTTTAACCATGCACCAATAATCAAACCGATGGCAATCCACGATTCTGATAATCCAGTTAAGTAAATGGCCCCTGGTAAACCCATGAGTAACCAGCCACTCATATCTGATGCGCCTGCGGATAAAGCAGTAACGAAACTGCCTAGACTTCGGCCTCCAAGAATATAATCATCAAGATTTTTGGTAGAAAAATAGGCGTATAAACCGATGCCAAGCATGGCCAGAATATAGACCACGAATACAACAACTGTGGGATTCGAAAAATTCATAATGGATGCCTGTCCTTACATATCCATAATTTGCAATCACACCTGAATAGTAAAAAATGAATGACTATTCTTGGGATTGATAAGGTCACAGATTCAAGCATGAATGATTTTTGAAATACTGTTGTTTTTGTGTATTGTATTTGTATTGTTTGTGTATTGGTAAATAAGTGTATGAATCTTAAATTTTTTATTTAAAAAAGTGACTTTTTTTTAATCGGAAAAGTTTTTTGTTTTGATTGAAATTTAATCTAAATGTTTTCAAAAGTTACAAAATAGAAAAACTACAGTTGTAGATTAAATTTTAACTGTTAAAAAGTGATCAAAAATTTTGACACATGATGTTACAAGAGCAACATTTTAGAGAAAGTTCTTAATAAAAAAATATCAGGTTAAGCAGTTTTGCTAATGAAAAGTAGCTTGAAATATTTCATATTAATTCATTGCACTATAAGGGTGCATTCTCTGAGAGAAATGGAAGTGAATACGGTTCAAGCGGCAACAATAAGAATAGAGCATGATTTGCTGGGTGCAAAAGAAGTTCCAGTAGATTGTTATTATGGGATCCATACTTTACGCGCAATTGAGAATTTTAAAATTTCGTCGCAAAAGGTTGGACAAAATGGCTATTTTATCCGTGCATTGGCACAAGTCAAAAAAGCCTCGGCACAAACCAATTTAAGTTTTGGAAAATTAACCGAAACTCAAAGTCTAGCGATTCAGCATGCCTGTGATGCCTTAATTACAGAAACAGAAAAATGGCAGGATTCTTTCCCGATCGATATCTATCAGGGTGGTGCTGGGACTTCGATTAATATGAATACCAATGAAGTCATTGCCAATATTGCACTTGAGTCATTAGGTCATCAAAAAGGCCAATATGATGTCATCCATCCCAATGATCATGTCAATAAATCCCAATCGACCAATGATGTTTATCCAACAGCAATTCGACTATCGACTTACTGCTCACTGGATCCCTTGTTTTTGCAAATGGATAAATTGATTACTTCATTTGAAAATAAAGCAGTTGAATTCCGCTATGTCTTAAAAATGGGGCGTACCCAATTACAAGATGCCGTACCTATGACACTTGGGCAAGAGTTTCGTGCCTTTGCCACTTTATTAAAAGAAGACTTGCGACTAATTAAGCGTACCCGTGAACTATTACTCGAAGTGAATCTGGGGGCGACTGCGATTGGTACAGGGGTGAATACACCAAAAGGTTATGCAGCGAAAGTGGTTTCTTGCTTGAAGGAGATTACAGGCTTAAAACTGGTGGGAGCAGAAGACTATGTGGAAGCAACCAGTGATTGTGGTGTCTTTATTATCTTATCCAGTGCGTTAAAACGTCTGGCATGCAAGCTTTCAAAAATCAGTAATGACCTACGTCTGCTAAGTTCTGGGCCACGCACGGGTTTAGGCGAAATTCAATTGCCTGAGCTACAGGCAGGTTCTTCAATCATGCCGGCAAAAGTCAATCCAGTCATTCCTGAGGTCGTGAATCAGATTGCATTTAAAGTGATTGGTAATGATCTTACGATTACTTTTGCTGCTGAAGCAGGACAGTTACAGCTGAATGTGATGGAGCCTGTGATTGCAATTTCATTGAATGAATCAATTGAGTTATTAACGCATGCTATGCAAAGTCTGGATGAGAAATGCGTGCGGGGGATCAAGGCGCATGAACAGGCTTGTCATGATGCAGTGATGCGTAGTGTTGGAATTATTACCTTACTTGATCCATTATTGGGTCATGCGCTCTGTGATGAAATTGGTAAACAATGTATTGCTGAGAATAAAACCATTCAGGATGTAGTTTTAGAGCGCGGTTTACTGACTCAGGCTCAACTTGATGAAATTTTCTTTTTTGAGAATTTGGTTTCTGAGGTGGATGGTATCCCTGTAGATTACGTTGCTTAATGAATGTAAGAGTCTCAAAAACAAAAAAGCCCAGTAAATGTACTGGGCTTTTTGATCGAGATTTATAAAATTACAAACCTGATTCGTATTCGCTATTTGAAAGTAATTTTTCAACATCCGCCATATTGTCGGGTTTGATCTTGTAAATCCAGCCTTTGCCATACGGTTCATCATTCACGAAATCTGGATCATCTTCAAGATCAGTATTCACTTCAACGACTGTACCTGAAACAGGGGCATGAATATCTGATGCTGTTTTTACAGATTCTACAATACCTGCCTGTTCTGTCGCGGTTACATGGCTGCCCACTTCTGGGGTTTCCACATAAACCAAATCACCCAACTCATCTTGTGCATGGTCAGTAATGCCTGTTACAACGAGGTCACCCTCGATTCTTACCCATTCATGCGTACGTGCATATTTCAATTCTGCTGGATGATTCATGACAACTCCTTAACAATCTGTCGTATCATTTTTATTTGGTTTATACATGCTTTTCAATAAAAACAAAAGCTTTCGGTATAGAAGATCTTATAAGTAAGGATCTTTACGCCAGTTACTTGGACTACGGCCACTCCAGCGCTTAAAGGCACGGCTAAAATTCGCAACATCAGAATAGCCAAGCTCATCTGCAATCTGTTCAAGACTATAATCCGTTCGGGAAAGCAGAGAGGTAGCATGACGATAACGAACTTCATCTACTAAGGTCGAAAAAGAAGTTCCTTCTGCTGCCAACTGACGCTTTAAAGTGCGGTCAGACATATGCAAACGTTCAGCTACACTTTCAATACTGAGGTAATGCTGTTCTGAATTGGTGAGAATATCGCGGACACGCATCGCTAAACGACGACGTTCGCCAAGTGCTGACAGTTCAGTTTCACATTGATTAATGGCAATCTGACTGGCAATCGGATCGGCATTGACCATTTTCAAACCTAGATACTTTTTATCAAAGCTTGAGATTAAATGCGGCTGGTTAAAACGAATACTGCTACTGAGTTTATCTTTATATTTTTCAAAGCCTGCTGGTTCTGGGAAATCCAGATCCACTTCACCGCTTAAATCTTCTATTCCAGTTAAGGCTCTTGCCATGGTCATGATGCCAATGGTCAAACCTAAAATAATTTCGGTGCGTAAAGGCTCAACTTCAATATCACATTGCAGTTGTAAGGTCGCCTTAGGCCCGAAAGTTGAAAAATAAAGCTGTAAAAAAGGCAGACGTAATTGAATAAAGCGGCTTGCCAGTGCAATTGCATCAGTAATGTCATGCGCCGTCATAATGGCATAGCCAATAAAGCCGTGAATGGAAATACGCATTTGCGTACCAAGGTGAAAACCTAGTGTACTTTCACCAGTAAGGCGCAAAGAATGCTTCACCAATTCATTGGCAATCGGCGTTGGAATTCGATAATTCGGATCAGCCAGTTGTTCGCTCGTTAAATGAAATGGAGCAAATAAGGTTTCGTCGCTATATCCCCAGCGAGAAACCACATCTAATAGCAATAAGCCATAGACGCCTGGTATTCCTTGATCTTGACGAGTTGTGCTTGTTTTCATGTGCTTTCCGTGGCGCTCATCAATTTTGCCAATATCTTTTAAACTTTAAAGTCTTAAACATCTTTACATGAAATAAAATAATCAATCTTAAAAATTGTTGGACAAAACAGTCACTGAATGTCCGAGCCTTAAGCTGCTCTTCTAAATACCAAAATTTTGGTTGTAGATATTAATAGCACATCACCATGCTGGTTCAAAGCTTGGGTTACGTAGCTGACGATACCGCGGTCAGGTTTTGTTTTAGACGGAACAATTGCCGTAATTTCCACTTCAACATGAATTTTATCGCCCGCACGTGTCGGTCGTGGCCAGCGTAAGCTTGACTCGGTTCCCAACAAGCCACCTGCCACTGGAAAACATTCAGTCCAAAGGCGCATGGTCACGGCAGAGGTGTGCCATCCGCTCGCTGCCAAGCCTTGAAAAATAGGATGTTCAGCAGCAGCTTGCTCATCGGTATGAAAGGGTTGTGGGTCGTATTGATTGGCAAATTGTTTTACTTCTTCAAGTGTCATTTCATATTCACGACTGATGAAACGATCACCAATATTAAGGTCTTCTAAATACAACATTATTCTGTGTCCTGCGTTACCCGTTGTTCAACTAGAAAACCGCCTGTCTGGCGTTTCCACAGTTGAGCATATAAACCATCCTGAGCAATAAGTTGTTCATGTGTGCCTTGCTCAGCGATTCTGCCTTGATCAAGCACAATGAGACGATCCATTTGTGCAATAGTAGATAAACGGTGAGCAATTGCAATGACCGTTTTGCCAACCATCAAGTCATTTAAACTGCTTTGAATGGCCGCTTCGACCTCGGAGTCAAGGGCACTGGTCGCTTCATCTAATATTAAAATGGGTGCATCTTTCAGGAAAACCCGTGAAATTGCAATACGTTGGCGTTGTCCACCAGACAGTTTTACACCACGTTCACCCACATAAGCATCAAATCCAACACGGCCTTTCATATCGGTTAGCTGCGGAATAAACTCTTCCGCTTTGGCTTTTTTGACAGCCTGTTGAATTTCAGCTTCAGTCGCATTTGGACGACCGTATTTAATATTTTCGGCAACGGTACGATGTAACAGAGAAGTATCTTGTGTCACTAAGGCAATATTGGCACGTAAACTATCTTGGGTTACATCATGAATATTTTGTCCATCAATCAAAATGCGACCTTGGTTGATGTTATAGAAGTGCAAGAGCAGTTGAATCAGCGTTGATTTTCCGGCACCAGAACGACCGACAATCCCAATTTTCTCACCAGGTTTGATGGTCAGGTTAAAATGGTCAATCACATTTTTCTGATTATAAGCAAAACTAACATCTTCAAAACGAATCTCGCCGTGCTGTACTTTTAATTCAGTGGCATTTTCCTTGTCCTGAATCTGGATCGGTTTGCCCAGTGTTTTCATACCATCCTGAATGGTACCGACATTTTCAAACAGCATGGTAATATGCCACATGATAAATTCGGCTAGACTATCCAGCTTGAGTACCATCGCTGTAGTCGCAGCAATGACCCCAATTGCTGCCTGACCTTGTGTCCATAGCCAAACAGATGTTCCAATCACACTAATAAACAGGAACGCACTGAGTAAACGAATACTGATCTGGTATTTCACACCCAGACGCATTTGTTTATAGACCGTCACCATAAATTCCTGCATCGACTCTTTGGCATATTGGCTTTCACGACCAGCATGAGCAAAAAGTTTTACAGTTTGAATATTGGTATAGGCATCGGTGACGCGACCAGTCATGACTGAACGTGCATCGGCCTGTTGCTGGGAGATTCTACCCAGTCGTGGAATAAAGTAGCTGGCAATGGCAATAAATAGGGCTAACCATAAAATCAGGGGAACAATCAGCACTGGCGAAATTGCACCCATGACCAGACTAATGGTAATAAAGTAGACTAGTACATAAACCAGCATATCACCAAGAATCATCCAGAATTCACGTACTGCCAGCGCAGTCTGCATTACTTTGGCGGAAAGGCGGCCAGCAAAATCGGTATGGAAGAAATCCAGACTTTGTTGCAACAATAAATTATGAAAACGCCAACGCATACGCATCGGAAAGTTACTAAACAATACTTGGTGTTTGATAATCGATTGCAGGCTGACAAAGAAAATATTGGCAAACAGAATGCTGATCAGAATGGTTAAGTTCTGCTGATTGTTTTCTAAAAAGGTATTTGGCTGACTTTTAGTGAGCCAGTCGACCAATTTACCAATATAGGAAAAGAATAAAGCTTCAAAGCAGGCCGCAGCAGCGGTACATGCAATCAGTAAAAATAGAAAAGGGCGAATGCCTTGAGTGGATTGCCAAACGAAAGCAAAAAAGGTAGTCGGTAATGGTTTGTTTAAGTCTTTAGTGGGGTATGGATCGACTAGCTTTTCAAACCATCGCAGCATTTCTTTTTCCTCTAATCTAAAGTACTAATTCAGCTTGTTCTGTAGCATAGCAGAAAATCAACAATAGAGATGAGAAAAGGGCATCAATAAAAAAAGCCATATCTTTTACAGGATATGGCCTAAAATATTCAATGATTTCTATCTCACAAAATTTTTGTATTTCGCTGCTTTACATTTTCTGGTCAAAAGTATTCAAACACAATCAAAAGCAAAACAGAAAGTCCATTTTTTTACATGAAAAAGACCATATATTGAGAGGCTTAATTTTTTTGTTGTATGAGAAACTTGAATGAATAAAAAACATATTATTTTGGCGACGATTGTTGGTTTGGTGATTGGCGGTTTGCTTGGCTCATTGGGCTATTCAAAAACAGCTGCGCGGTATGATGCGATGACGACAGCCTGTGTGATGGTCAATCAAGCGGTAGAAAATGAATTGTTAACACCAGAACAAGTGAAATTATTGGGGTCTTTAACTGGGCAGAGCCTCAAGCAGGACTATCCATCTGTTGCTGCAAAATTCAATTTTTCTGAAAAACAATTGGCCAATGCTTCAGAAGGTTCAAATTGCAGCCAGTTTATTGTGGGTGTAAATGAAGCGAAGTAATCTTTATTAATCAGAAAAGCTCAATTTGTATTGGGCTTTTTTTGTGATTTATGGGCGGTACAAAAGGGCATACCATCATGGATACAGTGAGCGTATACTGATGAGGTGTACTAAAATCACATAGGATCAAAAAATGCTGATTAAATTTGCAGTTCGATTCATGAGTGTTTTGTTGGGTGTACTTGCTTTGGTCGCTATCGTTATCCATTTCTTCTTTTCAAGCCGTTTAACGACTGATTTATGGATCATTATGGTACCTGTGATCTTGGGGATTCCGATGCTAACATCTGTCGTTATTGCCAAAGATGAAGAGTTAAGCCTGCACTAGCAGTACCAATTTAATACTTTAAAAGTCCATCAAAAGGTGGGCTTTTTTGGTTTCTATGCTATAACAGGACTTCCAATCATAAAGGAGTCTGAAGTGGTTATTTCCCAAATCAAGACAAGTTTAGATCAAGAATATGATTTATTCACTCAATCTCAAAGTTATCAGTTGTACAAAAATAGTGAGATACCTCTTAAAGCATTATTCTTTAGTGAAGCGCTTAAATCACTTAAATATCCGCATAGTCATTTGATCCCTTTGGGAGGCGGTATCTATAAATTTATGAATTTTAATAATTTTGAGTTAGATGTAAATTTATTTGATACGCCACAGTTTAAGAATAAAACTGGATTTATCAATTGGATTTCAGAAACATTGCATAAAAATATTTATAGTTAGTGATAAATCTAAAATATTGACCAATTTGTCATATAAAACGCTCATCTTCAGCACTGATTTTGAGCGTTTTGTTTTATGAAGATGAATAAAAATACTTGGTTCTTTTTACATTTCTTTTACGTAGTTATTAGCCTTGTAAATCTGTCGTTTCTCTGTCGAATAAAGACATATTTAATATTTATTTCTCATTCAGGTTACTTAAAAAAACATGGCTTACTTTTCATAACCGAATCTGTCTGTTTTGCATCTATTTATCTCGTTAGCTTATTAAGTAATCACTTTTGATGATTTAGCTAAGGAGAAAAATATGGACACTATCCAGTTTTCAGATTGCGCTAAAGCTTGTCTAGTTTGCTCATTAACTTGTACTACGTGTGCATCAGCCTGCTTAGAAGAGGAAAAGGTAGAGATGATGCGGGAGTGTATTACCCGATGTCTAGAATGTTCAGATATTTGTATGTTATGTGCCAAAGCCCATCAACGAGAATCAGTTTTTCTGGCTGAGATGTGCCAGATCTGCGCAAAAATATGTGATTGGTGCGCCAAGGAATGTATTAAACATGCCTCTGAACATTGTCAGCAATGTGCTGAAACCTGTCATCAATGCGCCATCGAATGTAGAAGAATGGCTGCCTAATTGAATCAAGATTGATGAAGAGAGCAGATGGTAAAGAAATTATAGCTGATACCAAAAATGAAAAAATGCTGATAAGAAATTGTGAAGACTATAAAGATAACGACCTGTCATATAGTCAAAATATTCACTCAGCTGAAAAGCAGCAATGATTGGAAAGCTTATCATTTGATAGGCTTTTTTATGTATGAACAATCCAAGTTACACAAACTCAATGTAAGTGCTTCGCTTTTGATCAAAGATTACCGATGCAAACAGCTAAAAATAACAACTTTACTTAAGATAAAAACTTAATTATTAAATGAGAGCATTATCAAATGACGAATAACTTTGAAAAAAACTTTAAAAAATCTCCTAACTTAACTGTTGCAACTTCGATCATCGATCGTTTTAGTCCAAAGTTCTGGCGTGTAGACGGTCCGCAGACCATATCTTTTGCAATTACGAATTTTGGTAACGGTTTTGAAGCATGTTTCCGTTCTCGTACCACCACTGATCTGGTCGGTGTTAGTTGGGATTCTTATGATGTAAAAGATCATAAATTTCTCGCCTATGAAACCAAATATGATTACAGCGGTACGATTTGGGATTTTGATATTGAATTATCGGCAACTATGCCAACGTTAAATAATCCCGCTTTAACACCAACGCTAACTGTGCAATATCATGAAAATGGGGCCGATAAAGTTGCCTATATTGTGCTGTTTAATTATGCGGATCAGCCAGCCTCACGCTCAGCGCATATTCATATCAATTGGGATACCGTTAAGGCAGGCTTCTCTGCAACAGACGTATTTCCTGTAAGTAACATTCAGCGTATTTCTTTTTCTGGATTTACAATGAGTTACAATGGACACTCAACACTTCCATTAGCTCAGGCAGAAGAAGGTTATATCCGAGTGACGAACTCCGTCACCACAGGCCCAAATGCCAAGCTGACTTTAAATCGGGTCTCAGTTCCTGCGCATGAGTATGGCATTTGTACCAGTTATGATGATCATTATGATCTTAATCCGCAACGACTGGTCGATAACATGGCGGCTTTGGGTTATCATGGCTTAATTAATCATTATTGTGGCATGTCTAAATATCCTGAAATGTCATGGAAAGCCGATATCAATAAATGGCAAATTCCAGATCCATTATTAAGCAATGCAGATGTGGTTAATCCATGTACCCGAAAATGGCACGAACATTTTGCTCAGGCATTACATTGTGCTGATATGCAGCCTGTTTTTGGGGTGAGCTTTGAAATGTATTCATTGGGGGCCAATGAGTTTTGGGCACAGCGTGACTGGAATAGTGATCTGGGCCGTACAGGTTATGAGCCACCAAGTTATTTCTTTAGTCCATGTGATCAAAATGCACAGGCTTATTTGCATAAAGCGTTTATTGAGTTTGCAGATACCATGGCTGTTGGCGGGTGTGAAGTGAATATGCAGATTGGCGAACCGTGGTGGTGGTATAACCAGGGCACAGATCTCCCATGTGTTTATGATTACCCAACCAAACTGGCTTTTAATGCAGATACTGGTTTGTATGCGCCGAATTTAGGTACGATCTACGAAGCCATGAATAAGACGGGAACGCCGTATGATGAGTTAAAAAACTGGTTAAGAAACAAGTTGGGGCAAACCTGTCAGGATATTCGTACTGTGGTTAAGACAAAATACCCTCAAGCTAAAGTCTGCCCATTAATTTTCTTCCCGACAATTCGCACGCCAATTGAGACTCTGGTAACGGATATCAATTATCCGCGTGAACATTACTCCTATCCGAATTTCGATTACCTTATGACGGAAGCCTATGACTGGATTCTAGAAGCACGTTTGGGCTTGGCGCATCAGGCAGTGGCAGAGATTCCGACGCAGGATCTGAATTATCCAGAAAATAAGGTTGCGTATCTGGCTGGCTTTGTACCAGATTCATCCATTGCACATTTATATGGTTTTGACGCGAGCAAGGCTTATCGAACACCGATCTGGCAGCGCGTATTTGGAGATATGCAAAATAATCAACCGTTGGGGCTGATGAAACAATTCATTTGGGCCTATCCTCAGGTTATGGCGGACTCCGTCACAATTGATATTGCACAGGCACCAAACGGTTTCTTTGTGGAGCATAGTTTATATTCTCCAGTCAGTGACGATACACCGTATCCACCTGAAATTTATTTATAAAATTAAAAATATGATGAAAAAGGCTTTGTGATTCAAAGCCTTTTTTTAGATTCATATTTTGCAGAAAATAAATGGAATTTTTAGGGCAGCATTTTTGCAGCACAAAGTTTAGGAAGTGTTCTATAAACTTTACGAAATAGACAAGAAATTGAAAAATAAATTCTCATTTATTCAAATGAAAACTGATATACACTAGCTTTTATTCCTTTCTAGAACTTAAAAGATCCTTATGAAAAACAAGATTCTATTCTTTGGTTTGATTGCAATCGTATGTGTAGGTTGTAATAAGCAGCCTGAAGTAAAGAGTGAAAAGGCTCAGGAAAGCTTCGAGACAGTAGACAATAAAATTTCTGAGTATATGGATATTCTGGATAATCCAGATACGCCTAAAGCGCAACAGACTAAAGTACTTTGTGAGGATTATCCAAAGCTGTATGAATCGAAATATATTCCAGCTTTGTTAAAGGTTGCACCAAAAGATTACACCAAAGAAAAATTGATGAACGATTTAAAAATATCGACAGATTACTATGCTGAAAAGCTGGATATTATTTGTAAATAAACAATAACGAACTGCAATAAAAAAGCTCCAATTTGGAGCTTTTTCTCTGTACAAAATTTGATATATTCATCACATAATATCAATCATTAGGCCTATTTAGGGGACAGTATGAGTGAAACCCAACACCATCTAAGAGAAAGCACAACCAATACCTTTATTGCGTGGGTTGTTATGATATTGGGATGTATTGCTGGCATTGCTTTTATTGTACTTTTCGGGCAAATAGAAACTCGAAATGATAATCTGGACATCGTTCAAGTTTGGTCTGGAAAAATTATTGCTGTCGGTATCGGCATCATTATGAATGGCTTATTGTTTGGCTATTTACTTCTCAAGGTCAGTAGTATTTTGCAATATTATGAGCAAAGAAAAATAACAAACATTGCAGACTAAGTGCGATCTGCATACAAACGACAGAAATTTCTAGTCATTTAAGCGTGTTATATCTACTCTAATAAGTTGGGGGGAGATAATGATATGTGGACAATCATTATTACGTTGATTGTTGGTTTATTAATCATATTATTTGCCAGAAAATTCCAAAATAATGAAAGTCTATCGACCTCCGCTTCAGAGGATGCTTCTTTTGCTGATAATGTCTTATATACCTTCGAGATTACTGGCGAACACTCTTATCAACATCATCTAAGAGAAATTGCGAAAGCAACAGATTCTACTTCTAAGTTTATAGAAACTACTGCTAGCGTTCGCTCTGAACCATCAAATTCAAGTCATGACCATACGATTCGGGTAGAAATTCAGGGGTTAACGGTGGGCTATCTTAAAGAGCAAGATGCAAAACAGTTGGCTGGTCATAATATTGATAAAAAAGTCTCAGCTGTGATCAGTTATGGCCGATTGAGTGGGCAAAATGAAGAGGGTTATGGGGTCAAGCTTGCTGTAAAGCGTTTAGACGATTTACGTTAAGTGGCGCTAATGAATCAATCTGATCACCAATTTTGGACTTATGCGCCAAAATATGTCGTTTAGTTGAATTTGATGACTTGAAAAAGTGGAAATAGAACATATTATATTTTTTTCTTATTCTGATATCACAGGCGGAATACAGTGAACGAAGAATTTTTGTTACCTGCATCACGAGCTACTGCAATTTCTAATGCCAATGTTAAAAAATTAACTGTAGATAAAATTCTCTCCAAGATTTCAAGTACCATTAAATTAAGAGCCAATGATGGCGACCGCGATGCCTTACAACAATTTTCAAAACATGAAGTGAGTAGTGAGGACGCAGATATTGTTGTCACTGAGTTAAAGGCTGCGGGTTATCGCGTTTTCCTGAATCCTAATTTTACCAATACCAATATCCAGTTCCAGCTCGAGTGGGACTGAGGTAAAAGATAAAAAAGCCCTAACTGTTTAGGGCTTTTTTATGTGATTTAGAAAATATTAATTTCAATGCTTATGATGATTAAGTTGGGATAATTTTTATAAGCTAAATTTTAATATCCTTAAGTGTTTAGAAAATATGTTTATAATGTTGAGAAAATAGCAATAGAGCGAACAAAATGACCTTAAAAGGGTTAGTGATTTCAATTTTAGCAATCACATTGATATCTGTGAGCTACCTATATCTAGATTATAGAAAAACAGGGGGATATCAGCTGAATAGTGACGGTTATTATGGTTATTCTTTCCCTGCTGATAACGGATTAAACAAAGTTGAGGATTGTGAGCTCGCCAATACTGAACATCCTAAAGAGCCTCCTGTATCGAAAGAATGGATGGAAGGGTGTAAGCGATATTTTGAGATGAATTAAAAAGTGATTGAAAATATTCATTTACTCTTAAGTTTTAAAATATTTGTACTCTATAAAATAAATTCTTTTCTAATGTTGCCATTGTTTAACCTTAAATATATTATGAAGTTAAAAGCAAATAAATAAGTATTAATAAAACGGGGTAAAACCATGGAAGAGTTTATTTCAAAATTAAAATCACATATTGAACATGTTAAAAGAGTAGGAAATCATTGTTCGACAGAAGAAACCACAAAACAAGCGTTAATTTTGCCGCTGTTGGATATTTTGGGTTTTAGTCCTTATGATCCAACTAAAGTTCTGGCTGAATTTGCAGCAGATTTTCCTGGAGTGAAAAGTACAGAACGAGTTGATTATGCACTATATTGTAATGGTCAACCAGTTATGTTTATTGAAGCAAAGCCTTATGTTGCTGATTTAACAAATCATGCTCCACAACTATCACGTTATTTTAATAGTAGCTTAGGTGTTACCATTGGGGCGATTACAAATGGTAGGGAATGGAGGTTTTTTACTGATTTGATTAATCCAAATATTATGGATGAAAAACCTTTCTTAGTCGTAGATTTTACAAAAAATAAAGCCGAAGAGTTGGTACAACTTGCTGAATTTAAACATGATAACTTTCATGCAGAAAAACTTCGTTTTTTTGCTGAAGAAAATCAATATATCCAACAGTTTAAAACAGTGATTAAGAAAAGTATTAATGAAGTAGATCTTGATTTTGTTCGATACGTCGCACAACAAGCAAGTATTCAACGACAATTAAATACGAAATTTTTAGAGTCTATTCAGCCTTTTGTAAAGCAAGCAGTTGAGCAGGCTATTAGTGATACAGTCGTTAAAGGTTTATCTTCGCCAACAATAATTACAGCCCAAGCAATTGAACCGACACTAAATGTTCCAGAAGAAAAACCTGTTAATATAATAGAGGAAGAGCCAGATTTCGTTGTAAATCCTGATAATGCAAAAATTATAACGACAAAGGAGGAGTTAGAACTTTTTAGGATTGTTAGCGAACTTTTCCCTGAAATTGAATTGGAAGCAAAAGATACTGAAAGTTATTATTCAGTTTTGTATCAAGGTAAAAATAATCGTTGGCTTTTTAGGTATGATGTAAACCGAAAACGTCCAACTATCCAATTTATTGTACCTTTAGATGACGAGCGTAAAAAAGAGCTTCAAAGAGCTGCTTTAGAAGTTCAATCTAATGGGCAAGTATTTTTAGAAAAACCTCAACATATTTATCGAGTAGTTGGAATACTAAGAGATTGTTTAGATTTTTGCATAAATGATGATAATTTTAAACGGACAGCGAGTTGAAAAAATAGCCTCATTTGAGGCTATTTTTATGTTTTAAATTCGAAGAGTTGTTACGCTTTCGTTTCTTGCTCAGCCGTTAGTAACTGAAAATCATGACCTGATGGTGCTTGATAAATTCTCAAACCAAACTCAGGAATAATCGCAATCAAATGATCAAAAATATCAGACTGGATGGCTTCATAAGATGCCCATGCAATGGTATTGGTAAATGCATAGATTTCTAATGGTAAGCCTTCACTGGTTGGCTGCATTTGACGTACCAGAATGGTCTGGTTCTGCGCAATCCCTTGATGCTGACGTAAATAAAACTCAACGTAAGCACGGAACGTTCCGAGGTTGGTTAAACGACGCTGGTTATAACGCGACTGGTTGCTTAGATGATTATTGAACTCTTCGATTTCAGATTTTTTTGCATCCAGATATTGGTCGAGTAATAAAAAGTCTTTTAGCTTTTGTTGCTCATCATCACTCATAAAGTGAACGCTACTTTGATCTAGAAAAAGCGAACGCTTAATACGACGGCAGCCCGATTCACTCATACCACGCCAGTTTCTAAAGGTATCAGTAACCAGTTTATTGGTTGGAATCGTTGTAAATGTCTTGTCAAAGTTCTGTACGGTCACCGTGTGTAATGACATATCAATTACATCGCCATCCGCATTTAACGATGGCATTTCAATCCAGTCCCCGATACGCACCATGTCATAAGACGCAATCTGTACGCTGGCAACCAGTGAAAGGATTGTATTTTGGAATACCAACATCAGGACTGCGGCCATCGCACCAAAGCCAGCAAGCAATGTGAATACATCTTTCTTGAGGAAGGTACCTAAAATCATTAAGCCACAAACAACAAACAAGATCAGCTTAACCAGCTGTAAATAGCCTTTAATGGGCTTATTTCTTGATTTTGGATTGCGCTGGTAGATCAGGTTAAAGATATTTAAAGCTTCACTCACGGTCAATGCAAGTGTGAGGAAGATAAATGCCTGTGCACCCATTTGAACCAAGCTAATGACTTTCTCGGGTAAGTGAGGAACGGTGCTAATACCATTCATAATCACGATAGCTGGAACAATATTTGCAAAACGGCGGGTAACACTATGTTGGGCAAATATAGACTGGTTCGGAGACTTAAATTTTGTAATTAAATGGCGAATCCCACGAACAATAATTCTTTTCGCAATAAAGTTTGCAAGCGCTGCAAATAAAATTAAAACAATTAAGGCCAATACCATCTCAAGCCAAGGATAATGACTTAATTCAACCCGAATATCACGGATAAAACCTAAATAATCCAAACTAATACACCTTAAAATTCTTTAAGAGAGAATTGTAAGGTGTATTTGATATTTATAATAATCTGATCACAGTTTATATACGTTCTGTAAGGCGTTTTTACATAACGCAGTGGTGTTTTACCACATTAAATCATCAGGAATGACATAAGCTGCGTATGGATCTTCCTCATCTGTGGTCTGGTCATTGTTCTCGGTATTGTTATTGACCAAGATAAAACCTTGCATTTTCTGGTCGATCTTGTCAGCCAGCGCTTTCGGCAGATATGCATAATTGTCCTGATCTTTGGCAATGACCAGCGATCCTGAAACAAGTGCGTTATAAACCTGTTGTGAAAGATAGACTTTCTTGATTTTCCCTTCATCAATAAATTGATAGGTCACATCGCCATTAATATCTTTCACTTTGTGCTGTTTAATCATCTGAATGATCGAAGCTTTTAGCGCTTTTTCTTCCAGAATCTTTTGCTTTTCCAGATTTAGTGCCTGATCTTTGGCTAATTTTTCTTGCTTGGCACGATCAATTTCAGCCTTGAGGACTGCATCGTCATTTTGTCCAGTACGTTGTTCGTGCTGCACCTGTTTGGTCAGTTTTTTCGCTTTTTTATTATCCACCAACCCAGCTTTTAATAATTGGGCCTGCAATGCATTTTTAACCATAATTCAATCCAAATGTGAGTTTGATGAAGAGCGAAAATAGAAAATCCAGTATGCCATACTCATCCCTAGACTTAAGCCTGCTGGAATAAGAAAGCTATTTAATTTTAAATAAGGATAAAGTGCACTCGCAATGAGTCCACCCAATAAAAAACCGATAAAAATGAGCAGATGTAGAAAAATCCGACGTTTTTCTACATTTAAGCCACGAGCTTTATATCCCAAAGCTAAACCAATATCCGTGAGTACGCCAGAAAGGTGTGTAGTTCGAATAATTGCGCCTTTGTAGTGGCTCACCATCGCATTCTGTACACCCATCGCGACACACGCCCAGAGCAAGCCATAGCGAGGGAAATAAGGGAGCAATAACCAGGTCAGGAACAGAAAGATGGCGACTAGGCTCAGAGGAAGCCCATAACGTCGTCCAAATGCGACATTGCCATTCCCTAGAATTAGGCCACTATAGAATGAGCCTGTGACAAAGCAAATGACGACTAAGGTGAGATAAATGAAATGTTCAGGCTGCCAGTCTAGCAAACTCATTGCCAAAATACTGACATTGCCTGTCATATGAGAAACAGATTGGTGTAAGACCGTAAATAAGCCTAAAACGTTTACCATCCCTGCATTCAGTGCAAGTAAGAAGGCACCAAGTTGAATCCAGTTGGGTAAACGTTGAAGTGGCATATCAACCTATGAATTTGGACGGTCTCTGAAATCAACTGCAGCAGTAAATAGGACATCGGTTGACGAGTTTAAAGCTGTTTCTGTTGAGTCTTGCAATACACTGATAATCATACCAATCGCAACGATTTGCATTGCAATATCAGATGATATACCAAACAAGCTACAAGCAACAGGGATCAAGAGCAAAGATCCACCTGCAACACCAGAAGCACCACATGCCGATACAGCTGCAACGACTGATAAAATGATCATGGTGCTTAGGTCTACTGGGATATTTAAGGTATGTACAGCAGCAAGGGTGAGTACCGTAATTGTCACTGCCGCACCCGCCATATTAATGGTCGCACCAAGTGGAATAGACACACTTGCAGTTGCCTCATTTACACCTAAACGCTGTGCCAAATCCATATTTACAGGAATATTGGCCGCTGAGCTACGAGTAAAGAATGCGGTGATGCCACTTTCTTTTAGGCAAGTAAATACTAACGGATATGGATTTGCTTTCATTGTAATTGCAACCAGAAGCGGGTTGATCACAAGCGCAACAAACAGCATGGTACCAATTAACACGAATAATAGATGTGCATAGCTTTTTAATGTCGCTAAACCTGCATCGGCAAAGGTTACCGCAACCAGACCAAAAATACCGATTGGCGCAAAGCCAATAACGGTATGAATGATTTTATTCACTGCATTGGCAACATCAGTCAAAACCTGTTTAGTTGTATCTGAACTATGACGTAAAGCCAGACCTAAACCAATCGCCCATGCCAAAATGCCAATGAAATTAGCTTCGCCAATGGCTTGGATAGGATTTGCGATAAAACTTAGCAGTAAATTCTTTAAAATTTCTGCAAGACTGCCAGGTGCTTGAAGTCCACTTTCAGGTGGTAAGTGCAAGAATAACTGACTTGGGAACATCACACTCGCAGCTACTGCACTAAATGCAGCCAGCAGCATACCTACAATATACAGTACAAGAACGGGTCTGATATTTGAGCTTTGACCAATCTGGAAGTTTGCAATTGAGGAAAGAACTAAAACAAAAACTAAAATCGGTGCAACAGACTTTAATGCTTTAATGAATAATTCACCCAATAAACTTAAGTAGGGTGTAAAGTTAGGAAAGAGCAGAGCTACTCCAATCCCTAGAAAAATAGCGATAATAATTTTGCTAACTAAGCTCAAGCGAGACAATACATTAAACATATAAAGGCCTTATAAACCTATGCACGGTTTAAGGTTAAACAAGGGCGGTATTCTATACCTAAGAACCGTGAATAATAAAATTTTTTTTGCAATTCAATTACTTTAAAAATATCGAAAAAATTAAGACAATGTTTTTAAAAAAAAATTAGGAAAACATGACACATCCTTTTGTATAAAAATAACCCATTAAAATTGATCATTCTGTGATCATATTAGGCGAAAGTGTTTGTATTGCTTGATAATGTGATAAAAATATTTGACCCGTAAGTTCCTTGGTCAGTTCTGATTTAATCAATTTATCCATCACAAAACTTTTCACTTCCGACAAATGCAACTGGATGTTTAACTGCGATAATTCACGGTTAAGATCTTCCAGCATTTCTAAAGCACTCAGATCAATATTGCTAATACTTGAGCAATTAATCACAACATGTTGCAGTTCTGCATTTTGGCTGACTTCCGTAATTACATGACCTTTTAGCACATGCGCATTTAAAAAAGTCAGGTTTTCATCAACGCGAAAGGCAACTACGGTTGGTGTCGTGATGACATCATAACGTGATACATTTCTAAAATGTTGAGTCCCTTCGATCAGACCAATCACTGCAATATGTGGACGACTAATTTTCCACAGCAATAGAACAAACGTTAAAATAATACCAATCATCAATCCTGTCGAGATATCAATACAGGTTACACCAAAAAATGTTGCCCACATGGCAAGGCCATCTGCTTTTGAGTACTTCCATGTTTCAATAAAGGGTGAAAGGGTAACGAGTTTCCAGATAGAGACAAAAATTGTTGCTGCCAACACGGCTAAAGGCAGATTCTGAAAAAAGCCAGTAAAATATAGACTGACTGCAATCATAAATAATGAAGAAAGTACCCCTGAGATTGGAGTCTTTGCACCTGCATCTGCATTGACAACGGTACGGGATAAACTTCCCGAAACTGCAAAACCTGAATTAATCCCTGCAGCAATATTTGCCAGACCTAAAGCAATCAGTTCTTGATTACTGTTTAAATCATCGCGCTTTTGCAATGCTGTTGCCTGCGCGATCGCGAGTGATTCCACAAAGCTGATCATGGCAATCATAAAGGCACTCGGTAGAAGCTGCTGAACCAAGCCTAGATTCCATGTTGGAAAATGTAAGCTTGGTAAACCTGTCGGAATGATACCCACTGTTTTAATGCCCAGAGTATTCTCGTTCATCAAGCTCAGCAAAATAATAGAAGATAATACCAGCACCAGCGGAAGGATTTTATTTAAAAACCCAGAGCGGATAAATTTCGGCAGCAGAAAAAGTAATAAGACCGAGATCAGGCCAAAGCTCATCCCTGTAAATGTAATAAGATGAAAGTTCTGAGATAGGCTGATCAGAAATTCTGGAATATTACTGGCTTGTAGGGGAATATCGAGTAGAAACTTGAACTGTCCCAATGCGATTAACAGTGCTGAAGCAATGATAAAACTTTGAATAACGGGATGACTAATCAGCTGGATCAAAAATCCGAAACGCAATAGCCCCAGAACCATCGAAATAATACCCACCAAAAGCGCCAGTAGACATGCCGCTTCGATATAGGCTGTAGAGCCCACGGGGAATAATGGATTTAATGCCGCAAATACCATCATCGAAATAATGGCGACAGGGCCGATAGATAGGGTTGTGCTGCTTCCAGTAAATGCATAAATAATCATGGGTAATATACTGGCGTATATCCCCATGATTGGTGGTAGTCCAGCCAGCATGGCATAAGCCATACCTTGTGGCACCAGCATTGCCAATACAATAAGTGCAGCAATAAGGTCTGACTTAAAGCTTGAAAGCTGATACTCGCTTAACCATTTTTGTGCAGGAAATAGTCTGGAAACATTTCGGTTGAACAATTTCATGCATCATAGTCTAAATCATAAATTCATATATATTATGCAGAAAAAATGCTAAAGAAAGCTATGATGATCTTAATTTCTTCAACAATTATGTTTGAGGACAATAGTGCTCATATAAAGTGTTTAAAATTGCTTTGAGTTTTGGGTCAAGAATTGAATAAAAAATTTGTTTACCATCACGGCGGGTAGATACCGCATTGCTTTTTCTTAGCATCATGAGCTGTTGAGACAGGGTAGGTTGGAAGATTTGCGTGATTTCTTCAATCTGTGAAACATTTAACTCTTGTTTAGCTAAATGGCACAAAATAATTAACCGATCGGTATTAGCCAGAGATTTAAGTACAGTGACAATTGTACCCGCAGATTCTCTCATTGCGTCGATCTCAAAATCCTTTTGCATACTTATACTCATTACGTTACAGCCGTGGCTAGTATAAAGTCAGTGCAAGAAAAAGTTGTAGTAAAACTGCTTATTTGCAATGGTTTTTAATGAAAATATATATAAGCAAAACTGATAAAATGATTAAAAAATGCTGATTAAATCTTAATTTTTCTTTAAAGTGTGAATTGGTTAATTTTATATCTATTTATTGTGCTTTATATCTCTTTTATGCTGAATCAAACATCTTTTCAGGCAACTTTATTGTGTAGTTAAACTGAAAAATAAAATTAAGTACTTAATATATTTAATAAATATAAAAAACTCGAAAAAAAGATTGTGCTTTGGTAAAAAGTATATATAATGAAAAACAAGACAGAACGATCTGTCTGCATAAGAAGGATCGGGAGTGCGAAAGTACGACCGCCAGAGGGTAATAATATTTATTATTCTTTTTACACTCAGACGCAAGCGTGAGCCACAATAATAATTATAAATCACGCTTTATTTTTTTCAATTCTTTATTCAAATCTGGCTTAAATTTGTCTAATTATTATCCCTCTAGTCATAAAGGGATAACATGACTTATGCAAATTCTTTTTCAAAGTTGATCAGATGCTCAACGCGCTTCCAGTATTCATCCATTTCAACTGAATGTCTGTTGACGTGTGCTTGAATCGTCATACCATCTAAAATACTGACAATCAAAGTGGCGAGATGCGTCGGATTACGAATTTCGAGATTGGCAAGCAAGTTTTGAACGAGCGCAGTTAACCAGATTTTGTACTGCGTTGCTGGTTGTAAAGTCGATGGATAAATCTTGATCACTTCTTCTAAAGCTTTCTGGAACATACATCCATTGAAGTCTTCGCTATTAAACCAAGCCGAGTACCATTGAAAAATTGCTTTAAGCTGGCTTAGGTGATCCGTTTGGTCACACTCTGCCAAAGTTGCATTAAGAGAAGTCTGAAGGTTAATATTGCGTTGGATCAGGCACTCTTCAATAAGTTTTTCCTTTGAAGGGAAATATTTATAAAAGGTCATCTTTGCAACGCCAGATTCACTAATAATACGATCGACACCAATCGAGTTATAACTGTGCGAATTAAAAAGTCTTAATGCTGTGTTAATAATATCTTCTTTTTTTGACATACAACGCCTCAAGTTAGCCCATCACCAAGAGCACCATGTTGCATTTCATCATGCAATTTTCGCTGGGATTCTACATGGTATTTTAGAAAGATCATAGGGAAAAATAATAATATTTATTTAATTGATCCTTTGAGCTTTCTTTTCAAGGGGAGTATAAAAATTAACGATATGAATATTGAGGAAATAATCAGAAATACGTTTATTCAATTGAACTTTTGAATAGAATTATTGATCAAAATAAATGGATGATAATTCATCTAATTGTTTTTACAAGATATGTGGTTTTATTCAAATAATCTTTAACGTTTGGAAAATAATGATCAGCGTCTAATTGTTGTTTGCTATGGTTTATTTATTTATCAGAGAAAATATTTTTGAAAATTGATTCTGGAACAGGTTTTTAATAAAACTGTAATATTTAAAAGTCAGTTATTTTAGTTAAAATAAATAACTGACTTTAATCGTATAATTTTCTTTTTTATGATTTTGTGGCTTGTGTTGGTAAGCCTGCAATCAGCTTGACAAAGTTCTGGTAAAGCGTGGACTGTTGATTTGGCGTGTAGACAGAGCGCTTAATGTTACCTTTGTCGGTTTCTATCGAAAGCTCAACATTCTGAGCTTTTCTTAACTCATAGAGAAACGAGCTTGGAACAATAAAGCTATTGGAAGAGCGTCTTGGGATTAAGCGGTTAATATTTTTTTGTTCAGTTGGGCCCACAGGCTGGTAGGCGAAAGATCGCCCATCAATCAGGAAGGTGATGCTTTTGATATCGTAATAGTCATAACTACTATTGAGCACAGTTTCGACTCTTAATTGCTGTTTTTGTTGTTTATCCCATTCAACAAAAACATTGGGACACAGTTCATTGGCTTTACAGTTCAGCGAACCTGCTGTTGCAAGATTGTCTAATGTGGCTGGTGTTGATGAGTCTGGTAGAGTTGAACAACCGCTCATAGCGATACACAGGCTAAGCAGGCATAAAGTTTTATTCATTTTTCATTCTCTCGTGTATGAATCTTTCATGATTAACGATGGAGTTGCGGTCCAAGAAATGCAAACGGTTTGGTGACCTTAAATTGTTGGGTTGCATCACCGGCAAAAGTATTCTGTTGATCTTTTCCAAGATCAAGTTTGCGGGTTAACCCATCTTTAAAGTTAATTTTCTTTAAATCTACCCAGAACACGTTTGGAGAAACTGCTGATTCAAAGAAATAGAGTTGCTGTTTATGATCGGCAACTGTTCTCCAACGTGTTGAGGAAATATTCGGTTCTTCAGCTGTATTTAAACCATATGGCACGGATGCATTACGAATTACACTAAAGACCGAGGCAAGGGCGTCTTTAGGATCGTCATTTTTAGGAATGGCATTGATATAAAAAGAGGCACGGGCAAAACGGTCAGACGCGCGATTGGTGCCCGGTAGCATCACAGTTCCACCAATTTGTTGCCAATATGTATTGAGTGCAAGTTGCTGGTCAAAGGTCGGTGAGTTGGTCATAACCTGATATTTTTTATCATGGTGAATGACTTGTTTGCCGCCAATATATTCAATAATTGCACTGTCTCCAGTTTTATCTGAAATCGATAAATGTAAAGTTGCAAGACGTTGCTCACCAGGTACACTGTCAGTAATCAGGTCAAAAGGTTCTTTTTCTAACGCGCTGACCGCCTCGGCAACAGTCGCATAATTATCCAGTACATATTGAGCCCAAGCAGAAATGCTGAGTTGAGGTTTATTCGAATGCTTGGTATCTGGATATTGAGATTCGACCAGCCATAGCACATTTGCGACCAAGCCTGCTTCATTCATGCCATCGGTTGTTGAAATGTCGTAACCTGTGGCGATTACACTGCCATACTTGGCTTTCCATTTCAGTGATTTGGGACCTGCATTGCTGTCTCTTATCACATTGCTGGGTAGAATCCAGAGGTTAGTACCAACATCTACTTTCCAGTCCATTGATCGGGCAGTAATGATATGGTTGTTATTTCCTAGATAAACTGCACGAGTACAGGCATGGCTCGTCTGAAGGATCAGAGAGGTCGCGAGAAAAGAAAAACCTAATATTTTTTTAAACACAAGTGGTACTCCTTGCTGTTATATAAGCATGATTTCTATTGAATGTTTTTTGTAATGAATTAAATTTAGTCTATTAAAAAAATTATCTTATTCAAGCAATAAAATGTAATCAATATAAAAAGTAGGGATTTATTTTTCTTGATTCTCATTAATGTAGCCCGATAGGGAAAAATCTTCTCTATCGGGCCAGAATGTTGGAGCGGATATAGCTTAATTTGGCGGTAATAACATCACAATCGCATTGTTGAGCAAGAGTGCGATATCTTCCAGAATTTCCGCTTCATTAAAACGTTCATCCAGTAATAGGCTTTCACCATCTGCAATTTGTTTTAAATAAGGCATGAATGCTGCTGAAATACAAACCGTATCGCCATTTGCCCAGAATTCAAAAGAATCGCCCTGTTTTCTGTAAAGCAATCTTGAAGCAGGCTCTAAAATAATCTGGTAATCCGCACCAATCACTTCAGCTACATCATTCGCATCCACTTCTTCAGGTTCAGGAATGTTATTTGGATAGCTTGCTTCACTCATGTAGGCCATGATTGCAGCATCAAATTCAGGTGCTTGGGTGAGGTAGTCTAATAGTTGAGTTTTTAAATAGGCAAACTCAGTGCTATTAATTTCACCCAGATGTGCAGTCTGTTGACGTGCGATATCTGCCAATGGATTCTTGAGTGAGGTATTTTCTGCGAATTTATCACTGACCTGATCAATCATCTCTGAAAGATTTGGCATACGGAAACCAAATGAGAAGGTTAAGCAATCATCTTCTGCAACGCCGTAATGCGATAAGCCCGGTGGTACATAGAGTAAGTCACCTGGTGCGAGTACTTCATCAAAATGCACATCCATTTCAGCTAAAAGCTTTAATGGCTGATCTGGAATAAACTGGGTTGATTCGTCACACATTTGACCTAATTGCCAACGACGATGGCCATGACCTTGTACCAAGAACACATCATAAAAATCGAAGTGTTTTCCAACCGAACCGCCTTTTGGTGCATAAGACACCATGATGTCATCGCGGCGCCATTGCGGGATAAACGGAAATTTTTTCCATAACTCAGCAATATCGAATGAGTAATGATCAACTGCTTGAACTAACAGTGTCCATAGATTCGGTAATTTCTGGAAGTCACCTTTGGTCAGTGGCGCTGATTTAACATGCCACTCATTTGGATTTTTATTTTTTTGACGAATCAGGCGGGCAGTGACATGTTCTTCCAATGCAAGCTCTTGTACGTCTGCTGGCTCTAAGAGGCCAATAATTTCAGGCATAGCATTACGAACCAGTAATGGTTTTTTTTGCCAATATTCATTAAGAAACTGTTCTGCGGTAATGCCGCCGAGTACCGCTAAAGATTGAGACATGGGAAATGAAACCAACAACATTTAAATTGGTGTGTATTGTCCCTTGAGTTGAATGTTGGTGCAAGTCTTGTATAAAACCAAGAGAAACGCTAGAAATCAGCCTTAAAAATTAAAGAATGTACTTAATCTTGATCAATTGGACGCGTATTCGTTCACAGTCTTTCAAAAAAACAGTATGCTTAACAGGCGAAAAGGAGCATACATGTATCAAGTACTGGCAAGAAAATACCGTCCACGTAATTTCAATGAGTTAGTGGGGCAAAACCATGTTTCTCGTGCTTTAACCAGCGCACTGGAACGTGGCCGTTTGCACCATGCATACTTGTTTACGGGTACGCGTGGCGTTGGTAAAACCACAATTGCCCGTATTTTAGCCAAATGCTTAAACTGTGAAACAGGTGTAACGTCGACGCCGTGTGAAGTATGTACTACATGTAAGGCGGTGAATGAAGGCCGCTTTATCGACTTGATCGAAATCGATGCGGCATCACGGACCAAAGTAGAAGATACCCGTGAGTTACTCGACAATGTTCCTTATGCACCAACTCAAGGTCGTTTCAAAGTCTACCTGATCGATGAAGTACACATGCTTTCAACGCATTCATTCAATGCTTTGTTAAAGACTTTGGAAGAGCCGCCTGAACATGTCAAATTCCTGTTTGCGACCACAGACCCACAAAAATTACCGATTACCGTCATCTCGCGCTGCTTGCAATTTACCTTGCGTCCTTTGGCCGTCGATGAAATCACGGAACATTTAACCGCGATTTTAAATAAAGAACATATTGAAGCGGATCAGGATGCGATTTGGCAAATTGCCGAGTCTGCACAAGGCTCTTTACGTGATGCATTGTCATTAACAGATCAGGCGATTGCCTATGGTCAGGGCGCCGTACATCATCAAGATGTCAAAGATATGTTGGGTCTGATTGACCGAACTATTATTTATGACCTGATTTTGGCGATTCATCAAAATCAGCAAGCACGTGTGAGCCAATTGCTGTTGCAATTTAGACAACAAGCTCTCGATGTGTCTCTGGTTCTGGATCAACTGGTTTCAACCTTACATGAACTGGCTTTATTGCAATATTTACCAGATCTTGCACTAAAATATAGTGAAGAAATCAATCAGAAAATTTTGCAGCTTTCGAAGTCAATTTCTGCTCAGGACTTACAGCTTTATTATCAAATTGCCTGCAAAGGGCGTGCTGAGCTACAACTTGCGGTGACGCAGGAGCAAGGCTTTGAAATGACGGTGTTACGCTTGCTTGCGTTTAGACCGATGAGCTTAAACGAAGTCACTGTAAGTGCAACGCCAGTTACCCAGATTGCAGCACCAACAGTTCAGCAACCAGTACAAAATTTAAATACAGAAAATCAGCTTGCGGTTCAGCAAGAAGCAGTTAGTGTTGAACCTGAACCTGAACCTGAACCTGAACCTGAACCTGAACCTGAACCTGAACCTGAACCTGAACCTGAACCTGAACCTGAACCTGAACCTGAACCTGAACCAATTGCGCAAAAATCAGATAGTAATTTGATGGTGTTTGATGCAGAAGCGGGTCAGTTGATCGGACTGGAAAATTCAGCACAGACAGAAGTTGTTCAATCGAGTATTACAGATTCGGAAGACGTTCTGATTTTCCCAGTTGAAGAGAATACTGAAACAGCGCCGCCAGTAGATGAGTTGCCTCTAGAATCACAGCCTGTGATGGCGACAGAACAAGCTGTTAGTATTTTTGATGAACCAGTGGCGGAAATCGCTGTTGAGTTACCAGCCAATGCGGTTGCTTCTACTCAAGAAGACTTTGGCAATTTAATGCCGCAAGATATTCTTAAGTTGCGTGAGCAGAGCTTGGAAGGCGAATGGAATCTGGAAAAATGGGAATACTGGTTTAGAACCAGCCAGCTTTCGCCTGCGGTGCAAGAGTTGGCACAACATGGCATTATGCAAGGCCAGATCAATGGCGCATCTATCTTCCTGATTCCTCAGGAATATGAAGGCATGCTGTCACAGTTACAACATGGTTTGGAAGATGCTTTAAAAGCGCAATGGCCTCAAACGCATTTTAATGTGCAATATGGTGCGGTGGATTCAAACACGCCGTTGTTGATGCAGAATCAACGTAAGCAAAAAGCATTTAATCGTGCCGTCGAATTGCTACATCAGGAACCGACCATCAAGAGCTTGGTCGAAACCTTCGATGCAGAATTGCATAATATTCAATTGAAACCGTAAGTGTTAATAAAAAGGCAAAGCTCAATCGCTTTGCCTTTTTTATATTAACTTTATTCACTCGGCAGCAAATACTGTTCAAGAACTTCCCGCATTGCTGGCGGAATAGCAGTACTTTTTCGATGTTCACGATCAACAAACACATGCACAAAATGCCCTTGTGCCGCTGCTTGGGGCTGACCTTGTTTAAAAATTGCCAGCTCATATCTAAGCGATGAGTTGCCAATTTTTCCTATCGCTACACCAACCTCTACCATTTCGGGGAATGAAAGTTCCTGTAGAAAGCTACATGCTGAATCGACCACCAGACCAATAATTTCACTGTTGTGAATGTCAAAACCAGTTTTTTGAATCAACAATGAATTGGCAGCTGTATCGAAATAACTATAGTAGGTCACATTGTTGACATGACCATAGATATCATTATCAGCCCAACGGGTCTGGATCGGAAAAAAGAATTTAAATTGTGCTCGTGTTTTTAAAATGGGTTTACTCATGCATAAATCGCCTGATAAATCTGTAAAGCGTCTTGTTCGGTCATTTCTCTTGGATTGTTTTGCAAGAGTCGGGTTTGCAGCATGGCATCTTTAGCCAGTTGAGCAAGCTTGGCCTCTGGAACATTCAAATCTTTTAATTTTAGAGTCAGGCCACTTTGATCCAGATGATTCTGCATATGATCAATAAACAAATCACATAAGCCATCTGTACAGCCTGTACTTCGTGGATCTAAGAGTTGCATTAATTCTGCATAATGCTGTTTGGCTTTTGGCGCATTAAATTTTAATACCTCGACCAGTACCAATGCATTGGTGTGTCCGTGTGATAGGTGGAAATGTCCACCCAGCGGATAGGCGAGTGCATGGACTGCACCTACTGGTGCATTGGCAAACGCCTGACCTGCCAGCATTGAACCCACTAACATATTCTGGCGCGCTTCCAGATCAGCACCATTCTTGAGAACTTTAGCCAGATTATGATTCAGTAATTTCAACGCATTTTTCGCCAGCATATCGGCATAAAAGTTCTTTTTAATATTCGAGGTATAAGCTTCAATGGCATGAACCATTGCATCTATGCCTGTTGCCGCCGTGATATGTGCAGGAAGCCCCTGTGTAAAAGTTGCATCTAAAATGGCGACATCAGCATAGAGGATCGGAGAGACCACGCCCATTTTGGTGGTTGCACCTGTGGTGACAATCGAGATCGGGGTAACTTCAGAGCCTGTACCTGCGGTGGTTGGTATCAAGATAAGTGGTAAACGTGGTGCTTTGGCTTGATTGATACCATAGATTTCACTGAGCTGCTGTTGCTGCTCTGGGTGTGCAAGCAAAGCAATGATTTTGGCAACATCCATTGAACTGCCGCCGCCAAAGCCTAGGATTACATCAATCTTTTCTTGCTTGGCAAAATCTACGGCTTCTAAAACGATATGTTCGGGTGGATCAGCCTGAATATCTGAATAGATGATATGTGCCAAATCAATCTCTTGTAAAATATCAAGGATCGGCTGATGCAACTGATGTTGAATCATGCCTGCATCGGTCACGATCAGCGCTTTATGATAATTATGTTGAGTTAAAATATTTTTAAGTTCTTGTATAGAACCTAGACCCGCAATGATGTTGGGAACGGTTTGAAATTGAAACGGGTTCATACATACATCCTTATTTTTTCATCATAAATACTATATTTCTTATCGTGTGACTATAGGTCATTGCTCAAATAAATTAACATAAGATGCCCTTGAAAAGTGTAATTTTGAGCTGTTGATACCATTCCCAGTAATGTATAAATATTTAGATAGTTTATTATTCAAATTATTGAAAATAATAATGAATATTGTTTTTTCTTGTGCTTAAAACTTTTTGATGTTCCATGTGAATTTTACTCTGAACATATCCCGAGCCTTAAATACGTCGAATACATCGTTTGAGTCGCCAGTTATTTTTATTATTGGAAAATATTGCAGTTCTAATCAGGTAAAAGGGAAGCCCGCCGCTGGAAGATTATTGATGAATGAATATTTTTAAAATGATAGATAGCTTTATATCCTTTAACCATAAAATGGAGGATATTGATCAAAGACTTCGGATGCAGCTTAGGCTTCTTCTGGCTGGAGTAACTTACATCCACAAGAAAGTGAGTCATGAATACGTGCCACTGATCTACCGCCAAGCTGAGTTGTAGAGTCACCTGTGATGATGATCGAAACACCAGTATGCTTTGGACATGTTGCTTCGTCTCCAATACATGCAATTGCTTGACCGTTGACTAAAAAATTACGATTGCCTGTGATGACTTTACCACCACCAGTTGTGGGACACCCTACAACGATATATCGAGTTGGCATATAAAATTTACTCACGGCAACGATTTACCGCGCTATTTTATTAAATAAAGACAGTTCTGTCTATTGGTCGGTCAGTCTAAAATATTTATTTAATATTTCTTCTCATCAATGTGCTGACAAGTGAGTAAATGGTTAGGGTTGTATAACTTAAATTGATAAAAATATATAAATGAAAAATGCCAATTTTGAGGATTGGCATTTTTAAGGATGATCGGAATGTCTCTATTTAGAAAATACCGATCCGCTGTTATTTTATCTATTATTCAGATTCTGCATCGTTTCAGCATCTAAAAGTTGACGGATACTTTTAAATAAAGGGTGCTTATCTGTATATTTCTCACCATAGGTGAGGTTAAATTCATAATTAAAATCATCAGGGTTGATGCCTTGATTATGCTGAAGAATCGTTTCAAGCTTATCTAACGCTTTTACGGCGATCGCTTCTTGGGTTTGTCCTGCTTCGTATTCTTCCCAGAGACCGAGTAATGAACTTCTCAGCGGCTCATCTAATGATTGAGTAATTTGAAGTAGGTCATTGCGTTCTTGTACATCTTTATTGGGATAATTCTGTTTTTCAATTGCAGGAACATCACCACTCAGCGTTTCACCTAAATCATGTACCAGACACATCTTTAGGACTCTTGAAAAATCTAACTCTTTTAATTCATCTTCAAAAACTAATGCGAGTAGAGCCAATCTCCAGGTATGTTCAGCAGTACTTTCATTTCGACCCTTGGAGGTATGAGAGCTACGCATTACATTTTTTAAATTCTCAGCTTCTTTTAAAAATAATAAGCGGCCTTGAATCGTTTCAGTTTTCATTAAAGTTTCCTATTAGCATCAAAATTTTAGAATTTTTTGACTGAGGAATGGACTGATTTGCTTGGAAGGGCGCGTATGAGTTTAGCAAAAATAAGGCTTTCTAAAAATAATTGATTTTAATGTTTTGGTAATCACCATTAAAGATTCAGAGCTGAGTGAAGCTTTTGATAATTGATATGTCATTTCCATTTATCCTTAATTCCAAAAAAGTACATATTCATAAAGAATTTTCAATAATGATCAACACGATTTCCTTTCAAATCAAAGCAATCTTTGACAAAATATGGGATGTCACAATGGTCAATTCATGCATAATGAGTTTTACGTGCGGTGCCTTTGTTTGCTGGAATTTTGCAGGCAATATTTTTATCTCCTCAACATTTAAATGGTCGGAACTGTTTTGTAATGAAAACACAGTATAAAGTCTTATGTGTCTGTTTAGGCAATATTTGCCGATCTCCAACCGCAGAGGCAATTCTCAGACATTATTGTGATGCGCATGGCTTGGACGTGTTTGTCGATTCAGCAGGAACCAGCAACTATCATCCCAACAAGGCACCTGATGCACGCAGTCAGCAACATGCGACGCAGCGTGGTTATGATCTGTCTGCATTGCGTGCAAGACAAATTAACCTGAATGATTTTGTTGAGTTCGACCTGATTTTGGCAATGGATCATGAAAACTTAGATGATATTCAGGCACTCATGCAAAAAGCGTCTCAGCAATTTGGTGCAGCGCAGATTCGAGCAAAAATCGCCCTGATGAGTGAGCATGATCCTCAATTCAAGCAGCAAGCTGTTCCAGATCCTTATTATGGTGGCGCAGATGGTTTTGATCGTGTGCTGGATCAGTGTGAATCAAGCAGTAAAGCATGGGTCGATATTTTTAAAAAGCAGATAACAGCAGGGTCATAGGATTTAATTTAACATGCAAGTACAAGAGCAGGTTTCGCTTAAACGTTCAAATACATTAAATCTTAATGCTATTGCTTCACATTATGTTCAGATCAATCAGCCAAATGATGTAATTGCAGCGCTGGATTTTGCTGAACAGCAGCAACTTAATGTTCTGGTATTGTCTGGCGGTAGTAATGTGTTATTGCCACAGCAAATACAGGCTTTGGTTGTTCACTTAAATATTCAGGGCATCGATGTTGTTACTCAGGATGCGGATACGGTGACTGTTAAGGTTGGTGCGGGTCAAGTCTGGCACGACTTTGTTTTATACAGCACTCAGCAGCAGTGGTTCGGTTTACAAAATCTGGCTTTGATCCCAGGTTTGGTGGGTGCCTCTCCAGTACAGAATATTGGTGCTTATGGTGTCGAAGCAGGAGAGTTTATTGATTCTGTTCAGGTTTACGACCGTAAATTGAAACAGTTTGACTCCATTCCAGCTCAAGCTTGTCATTTTGCTTATCGTCACAGTATTTTCAAAGATGATCCAGATCGTTACATCATCGTGAGTGTCACTTTTAAACTGCTGAAAAAAGCGGATCTCAGATTGAATTATGGTGACTTAAAGCAAGCTGTGGGCGATGAGCTTAACGCAGAAAATTTACAAAATCAGGTCATTCTTATTCGTCAAAGCAAGTTACCAGATCCGAAAGAATTCCCGAATGTGGGAAGTTTTTTCAAGAACCCGATCTTGTCTCAAGCTGAATTTGACAAAATTACTCAACAATTTCCTAACATACCGCATTATCCACAGCCGAATAGCAATGTTAAAGTGGCAGCAGGCTGGTTGATTGACCAAACGGGCTGGAAAGGTAAGCAATTAGGGCCAGTTGGCATGTTTCACAAGCAGGCTTTGGTTTTGGTCAATTATGCCGATGCAGCACTGACGGATGTAAAAAATACCTATCAGGCTGTACAAAGTGATGTAAAACAAAAGTTTAGTATTCAGCTCGAACCTGAACCTGTGTTATATAGTGAACACGGTTTGATTCAAGCGCATAGTGGATGAGGAGATTTATGGCTAAAGTGCATTGGATGGTCAGTTTAGTACGGGTAATTACCATATTATTTGTGCTATTGGGCTGTTTTGTACTTTTTTTATATTCACCTTTTTATTCACAACTGGTGGTTAAAGGGCTCAACCGCTTTGTGCCTGTAGATGTGAATGAGGTCGCAGCACAAAGCCAAAAACCCGCAGCTTTGAGTGAGCATGAGACTTTAGAACCCGGTTCGAATCTGTGGATTGCACGACAGGCTTATCTTAAGCTGATGGAAAGATCCTTTCAGTCAGAGAAATCTGAAGATTTAAGACTGATTCAGGCACGTTATAAATTGCTACAAGAGCTGATTGTTGAAGAGCAGGAAAAAGAAAGTGCCGAAGAAAAGAAGCAACCGAATATTCCCTTGATGGGTGAGCGCCCTGATCAGGATCATGCAAGTTCAGCAGTCACCATTACAACGCCATTAGATTTTCTGCAGTGGAATACACCTGATAATCAGGCTTTGATGGGTAAATATATTTCTTTTTTAGAAACTTATCCAATCGAATTACCTGTCAATGAAGATGATAAAGACGAGACCAATAAAGATCTGATTGAGCTGAAAAAGAATAAAGATGGTGCACCTGAGCCACAAAATATTTCTCAGCCAAATGCCATTGTTGTGCTGGGCGGCGGTTTAACGCTGGGTGCAAATGGTAAAGATATCGTGGTAAACAATTACACCCGTTTGCGTTTGGAAAAAACGCTTCAGGTCGAGAAAAAATATGCTTTGCCTATCGTGTTGAGTGGTGTTGAAGCGCCTTATATGCAGGCGTGGTTAAAAGAGCGTGGCATAGAGGCAAAACTTCTTGAAAATAGAAGTATGAATACCTGTGAAAACACCAGATTCAGCTCTTTATTGCTACAAAAGAAAGGTGGGGCGCCAACGGTAATCCTTATTACTGATGAATATCACATGCCTCGTACCCGCCGTTTATTTGCCTTAAGCGGTATTGAAACGGTTCCTGTCATTGCACCTATGCCAACCACTTTGACAGACTGGCGTCCTAGCGAACAAAACTATGACCACAGTCGCCGTGCAAACTACGAAATGCTGGCAACAATTCGTGATATGTTGATTGGTTCAAGTGATTGTCGAGAGATACCATAATGTCCAATATTCCATTTTTAAATCCGACAATTCTAAAACAACTGGATTTGCCTGTTCCAAATCGTGAAACCACACCGCAGGTACTGGAACCATTGGATTTATCGGCGATTGTCGAGCCATCAAAACCATTACAGGCTTATCGCAAACTCTATGGTTTAAATTTGCTGGATTGTGAACATTGGCAAGGTTATGTCGAAATGCCTTTGTTCCGTTTGCATGTGCAGGTCTTCCAGCCAAAACAGCAAAAGATTCAGGGCACGGTCTGTTTATTACATGGTTATCTGGAACATAGTGGTATTTATCAACCCATTATCAAGGAAATTCTGGATCAGGGCTTTAGTATTGTGACCTATGATCTTCCTGGACATGGTCTCAGTAATGGTTCACCTGCGAGTATTCAGAATTTTGATCATTATCAGCAAGTCTTACATGCAGTTTATGATGCAGTTCGTGGTGCCAAGCAATTACCAAAACCGTGGTTGGGAATTGGGCAGAGTACGGGTGGTGCCATCTGGATGCATCATTTACTCGAATTTGCTGAACGCCGCGAAGATCCAATTGTGGATCGGGTCTTATTACTTTCTCCATTGATTAGACCAGCAAAAACGGCATGGTGGCATAACTCGGTCGGGCTGGGCATTATCCGCCGTATTAAGAGTCAAGTACCGCGACATTTCCGTCGTAATAATCACAATCCTGAGTTTCTGCGTTTTATCCGCCTAACCGATCCTTTGCAGCCTCGTATGATGGGGATGGATTGGATTCTTGCGATGTCGAAGTGGATGCTTGAAATGGAACAACGCCCAGCTTGCCGTATTCCAGTCTGGTTAGCGCAGGGCGCACTCGATCAAACGGTGGATTGGCGTTATAACATTGAATATATTCGTCGGAAGTTTCGATTACAGACTTTGCTGATGTTAGAAGAAGGCTCACACCAATTGATTAATGAGCGAGCGGATATTCGTGCGGCGCTGACTGGTCTGATTCCAGCATTTTTACATGCGAAACCTAACCATTATTACTACTGATTTTACTTTTTTAGCCCTTACTTAAGTGATAGAATCCCGAATATTATAAAAAATATCAATGCATTAGATATTCGGGGAAATAATGAAAAAAGGTACATTAAGGGGTTTTTGTGTCTTTATTCTGCTCTGTACTGCTTTTCCAGTTTGTGCAGAAGAGCTATATAAATGTGTAACCAATCAGGGTACAACCTATCAAAGTCGGCCATGTGCGATTCAATCCAGCCAAAAAACGGCTTGTACAGGCTCGGTTGCTGATGGTTTTACAGGTGATTGCCGTAAGATGGAGCAACAACGGCAGCAAGCCATTATGCATGAGAAAAATGCTTATACACAGGATTTGGCAAGCAATAAAACGAGAACAGTGACTTCTAGATCCGAATTTCAAAAAACTATACTTGAGTTCAGCCAATGTAAACAGCGCATTCAGGCTTTGCAGAGATTCGCCCGTTATACAGATCGCCCAGCGCAATTGCTTGAAAATAATAGTCAGCTTTATGCAGCAAGAGTCTGTACTGAAGATGGCGGTATTTATTTAAGTTGCAATGCATCTACCAATACTTTGGTGACCCAGACCAGTTCCACCTGTTCATTTAAACGTTAAAAACGGGTTATTTAAAGTTATTCATTTTCAAATATTAAAATAACAAGGAAATGCGCAATGAGAGCAGCATTTATTGTAATTGGGGCTATTTTCACAGTTTTCTTTTTGTTAAATCGTTGCTCACAGCACGAGTTAACCTCTGGGCAAGCTGTACAGAATAATCCAGTTGAACAACGTCAGAACCTTCTGGATCAGATTATTTTACTACAACCGCTGAAACAACATGCTTTTAAAGACTATGAAAGTATTCAGCAAACGGCCAATGCTGCAGTTCAACCCGAAGAAATGCTTGCTGCCGTCAGTAGCAGTTTGTGGTGGAAGCTTCGAGAGATTGTTGAGAAGCAAGCAGATGACGAGGGACAACGTTTATGGGCAAAAGCCTATTTACAGCAACTTTATGATGCCAAACGCAAAGGCAATTGTTTCCCGATTGCATTTCCTCTCTATGCTAAAACAACGCTAGATGAACGAAGAAATTTGCTGAGTGTCGCCACGCAACAACAGACCGCTGCTGCGCTTGATTATATTTTAACCCACCAAGGTACGCACTCAGTGGTAGATCGTATGCAAGCTCCGCCAGCGTGGACTCAGATTGCAGAAAAGTTAAGGCAGGATTATGGGGCTGATGCAGACTTGATCAATGCGGGTGAAACTGCGCAGGACAAAAATAAACAGTGTGAAGTCGTTATACGAACTTTTGAATACATTTTATCTTTGCCTGTGGAACAGCAAGCTCCTGTGATTCGCTGGATGCTAGATCGTCATATTGCAGTGAGTGTTTTTTAAATGAAAGGATTTAGTAAAAATTCTCATCTCAAAGTTAGAATGAATTGGATTCGAGCTGTATTCATGCTGGGTGTAAGTATCACTTTAATTGCATGCGGTCAGGTGAAACATGAGCCCAAAGCTGGAGAATATGGCGAAAATCTGGTGAATTCGATCCAGTTAACTTCGAGTGAGATTCAGGCTTTAAATAAGGCCGTCATTGATAAACCGAAGGACACTTTTCAACGGCCAAATGTAGGAATTAGCTTTCAGGCGGATGCAACAAAAAATCCTTATCGTTTTGTGCTTGTGGTGAAAGGTGTAACTATACAGTCTGGTGAAACCGAGTTGAAGTGGATGGGAGGTGTTCAAAATGAGGCCTCGAATGGCTATCATCCTGAAGTATTTCAGAGCAATGATCGGCATGATTATGAGGCGAATGAACCCATCTTACTCGTGATTAGTTCAGATCCATTTTCAGTGAGTGAGTCGAATAATGGGATGAATTATGCAGTTCATGCTGAATTGATGGAAGCCACAAATATTCAATTTCAGTCTGTAGAAGTACAAATCTGGCAGGGTAAGGGCTCACAGTACAATTGGACGTCTTATCTGAAATTCTTGTTGATTCTGATGATTGCAATTTTTGCCATTTATCGCTTAATTAGCCGCTAATTGATTTTTATACGAGCCATAAAAAAGCCACTCAAAAGTGGCTTTTTTCAAAAATTAGAAATGATTTGGGTCGGCAAGTTTCCACATGCGATAGTAGAAATTGTCTTCATCTTTTAAATCACCAAGCAACAACTCATTTTCCTTTAAGAAGAAATGGATCTGTGCATAGTTTTTAATTTCACGATCATTCATACGTTGAGCTAAATGATGCGCTTTAATTTCTGAAGGATGATTGAGGCCAGCCGCTGCGATCATTTCAGAAAGTGCATGTAGTGTGTTCTTATGGAAGTTAAAGACACGTTCTGCTTTACTTGGAACATCAATCGCTTTTTGACGGTCTTTATCTTGTGTCGCAACACCTACTGGACATTGGTTGGTATGACAGCTTTGTGCCTGAATACAGCCTACGGCAAACATGAAGCCGCGTGCTGAATTGACCCAGTCTGCGCCCAATGCAAAAGTACTGGCAATATCGAAGGCGCTGATCATTTTACCACTGGCACCAATTTTGATTTGGTCACGTAACCCAGCACCGACCAGCGTGTTATGTACAAAGCGTAAACCTTCTCTTAAAGGGGTCCCAATATAGTCACTGAACTCGATTGGTGCTGCGCCTGTACCACCTTCTGAACCATCTACCACAACAAAATCAGGCACAATTTTAGTTTCCAGCATTGCTTTCACGATGCTCATAAACTGCCAAGGCTGACCGATACATAATTTAAAGCCAACCGGTTTGCCTCCAGAAAGTTCACGGAGCTGCTGGATAAAGTGCATCATTTCAATCGGGGTATTAAAGCTTGGGTGTTTAGACGGTGAAATACAGTCATGATCACGGGAAATACCACGGATAGCGGCAATTTCTTCTGTAATCTTATGCTTTGGCAAAATACCGCCATGACCCGGTTTTGCACCTTGAGAAAGTTTCACCTCAATCATTTTGATCTTTGGGTTTTTTGCCTGTTCAGCAAATTTTTCTGGTGAAAATAGACCTTGTGGCGTACGGCAACCGAAATAGCCACTGGCAATTTGCCAGACAATGTCACCACCATTTTCTAAATGGTAAGGACTTAAGCTACCTTCGCCTGTGTCATGATAAAAGTTACCTAAAGCTGCACCTTTATTGAGTGCACGAATCGCATTTGCACTCAAACTGCCAAAACTCATTGCAGAGATATTCATAATCGATGCGCTGTAAGGCTGGCTACATTGTGCATTACCAATTTGTACACGGAATGAAGCTGGGTCAGATGGCGGGCAAGGTGCGATCGAATGGACAATAAAACGGTAATTTGGATCATAAACATCAATAATTGACCCAAACGGTTTATCTGCATTTTCATTCTTGGCACGTTGATAAACCAGACTACGTTGCATACGTGAAAAGGGAAGCGCATCCTGATCTGATTCAATGAAATACTGACGGATTTCTGGACGAACATCTTCAAAAATAAAACGGAAATGTCCCAGAATCGGGTAGTTTCTTAAAATGGCATGTTTCTTTTGCAATAAATCATGGAGACCTACCAAACTGAGTAAACTGGTGACTAACCACAGACCATTGAGCAAGGTGTCTGAAATAAAGTAATAAATACTATGTGGGGTATAAATTGTTTTGAACCACGTAATACTTAAGGCAATGAAAATACAAAGAAACCAAACAGAATGTCTTGAAAAGAAAGTGTTAAGTAATTTATGTCTTATAGCTTGTGCTGGACTAGCCATAGCCAGGAGATTCCTAAAAATAAAGCAATGGACAAACGATGCCAAGAACTAGCCTGAACCACAAGTAACGAATTGTTAGATATGAGAATTATTCTCTTATGAATTGAGTTTTTATAGCTTACATGGATACAAAAATTTAGATTTGGAGCTAAATACTCTATGATTATTACTAAATATGAATTTATTATCATAAAAACAATACAGGACACAATAAAGGTAAAAATGATTACAAATTGAAAAAATGAATTTTAGATAATAACAAAGAATACAAAAAGTGGAGGACCTTCGAAATGCCACAATATTTGCGTATTGCTGAAAAAGTTTATAAAAACCTTAAAGACGAAAATAAGTTTACGCAAGCCCCAGCCGAATATATCAATTATTTACTCAAGCAAATTCGTAAAGAGCTGAAAGGGACGGATATGAAGCTTATTTATAATTTTATTGAGTTTAATTCTGGTTTTAAGAACCAGATTATAGATGGTTACTTAAATATAGATGTCAGTTTAATTCCAAATTATAAATATCAGGATGAGTTTGTGCTGTGGTTGGCGGGATTCATTGAGAAAATTACAGTTGGCGGGAAAAAGAGAATTCCGCCGATTGTAGAAAATATCCCACCCGAATTTACAGTGCATAGCGACCTTAGGCAGATCGGATTCATGAGCAATGATAAAAATGCAGAACAGATAATTTCCTATTTTAAGCATGGAGATTTTATCAATAGTTTCAATCGACATTAGCCAAACATTGCCATCATGGAGGAGTGTTGATCCAGCATCAATACTCCTTAAATGAGTAGAAGCCAGTAAGATATTAAAATAAAGTGTGCTTAAAAATAGTTTATCAAACTGATTTTTAATATAAATTTTTCATTATAGCCTAAAGAGATAAAACATGCCAAAATGTGAAAAAGAATTGACGATATTTGAAGCTTTGCGAGAAAGTCATGAAAAGCAAAGAGCATTTTCTGAAAAGCTCATCCAAACCTCTGGAGATACACGAGAAAGACGAGAGCTATTTGAATTGTTAAAAAATGAGCTATTTGCGCATGCAGTAGCTGAGGATCGCTTTCTATATATTCCATTGATGATGTCTGATGCAGGCTTGAACATCACCCGACATGCTTTATCTGAGCACCATGAAATGGATGAGTTACTGGAAAAACTCACAGAGACTGAATTTAGTAACTCTGGTTGGCTCGCGATTGCCAAGAAATTATCTGAAGTGGTGCATCATCATTTACAAGAGGAGGAGCATAGTTTCTTCCAGCAAGCAGGTAAAATTTTAGCTGATAATCAAAAAAAGGAGCTTGCTCAGAAATATCAGACAGAATATACAAAATATTTGAATAAAGACAAAGATAGTCTGACCTGAATATAATAAAAATTAAAATATTTATACCCTCTTTATGAGGGTTTTTATTTCAGTAAGTTTCTATATCTATTTCAATATATTTCTTTCTTTACTTGAAGTCATCGTCATTAACTTAAAAAAAATTCTTATAACGGTTTTTAACAAAGAATTTATTTAGTCTGAAACTGTAAATAGCTCATTGATTGAAACCTCTATCTCATCAGAAGGTTTCAAGTAAATATTTTTAAGGAGAATAACCATGACAAATAATGACCAATATGATCGTGAACGTATTAAAAATTCATCTGACGAAGTGAAAAAAGAATTAAATGCAGATCCAATTACCGGTGAACCTGGTTCACATCCAGTCGGCACGGGCGTTGGGGCAGCAGGTGGCGCGGTTGCAGGTGCTACCATTGGTAGTGCTGGTGGGCCTGTAGGGACATTGGTCGGTGGCGCCGTTGGTGCTTTTGTTGGTGGATTAGCTGGTAATGCAGTCGGTGAAGCCATTGATCCTACGGTAGAAGATGCTTACTGGCGCGAAAATTATCTTAACCAGCCTTATTATAATGAGGCAAAAGCCAAATATCCTGATCTGGACTATGATCGGGATTACCGAGGCGCATATCGCGTAGGTTATGAAAAACGTTATGGATATGATCCTGATGTGGCTTTCGAAGAAGTCGAACCTGAGTTAAGAACACATTGGGACCAAGAAGGCAAAGCGGACTCGCGTTTGTCTTGGGAAGAAGCGCGACACGCTTCACGTGATGCATGGAATCGCACCACAGATTTGAGCAAATAGAAAGTTTTCATTAAAGTCTCGAAACCCTATTCTTTGTGAATAGGGTTTTTTTATACGTTGTAATATGTCTAGGCAAAAGAAAACCGCCCTTAAAAGGCGGCGGCTGAATGATTTCAGCGAATCATAGAAGTGTGAACGGTCAAGAGCCCACTTCTATTTCTGTAAATTAGTGACTTTTATTGAATGCTTCTATAAATTCATCTGACTTAAAGTAAGAGTTGATCAATTCTCCACTTTTAGAGTATTCGAGCTGCGCTGGCACGACTTTCTTGACTTCTTTAGGCTGGGTATATTTGAATTCTGGTGGTATCTCTTTGCGAATAGGTGGCAGCTTTTTCTTCCCATCTGTGATAATTCGCTGGATAAAACCCGCCAACCATAAGATAAATTCACCTTCATTTATTGTGGCATATCAAGTTCTCCCTAAACCCTGGTCATTTTGTGATTATGAAGTGCTTTAGGTTTCTTATTGTGTCTGTTAACCCTGTTATTGTGAGTAGTAGGAGTGTTTAGAAACAACGTAAAGAAAAAATAATGACGAAATCATTGTAGGAGAGCTGATTAAGCCAGATTTCCAGCTTAATCAGGCATCACTATCTTTTAGTTATATTCATAAACAAGTAAGGCCGTAAATCTGAAGAGGGTATTTTCATTCGCATAACTATGGCTGATTTGTTTGATATTGACCTGATGGTTGTATTTTGTTAACTCATTTCTAAGCCAATTATTAATATTGTTTTCTAAGTCCTGAATAGATGTAGATTCAAAGGCTTTTATTTTAGCCATTATTATTTCTCCTTCTTGAAAAATATGCATCTATTTAGGGTAAATCCAGAAGAATAAATTTTTTTATATCATTTGTTTTGATTTTGAAAGTTTTTATAATTTTCTATTAACTTGTTTCGAGATATATGTCGAAAGATATATGTATAATTTAATGTGTGGATAAATTTATTATTTTTAATAGCTTATAGGTTTTTTGACTAAATGTTTATGTTTTATATGATTACATAAGATTTCATTTCTTAAGAAAAGTAAAAAAACTAACAGGGAAATTTACATAAAAGATGTTCAGTATAGAGGTTGCTTAAATACATTAAGAGGTGCCACATGTTAAAAACAATTCTGACTTTAGGAACAGGTGTTGCTTTAGGTTGTTATTATAAATCTCATAAAGATAAAACTAAATTATCTGATGAGAAAAAAGATGATGATTTGAGCATGGACGATAGCGTGAAAGGCAAGAAAGTGCTGAGTAAGTTCTTAAAATAATCTAAAAAAAGGAGCTTGTGATCAAGCTTCTTTTTATATAAAGCCTAAATTTAGGTAAATATAAAATTGAATATAAATATAAGGAAATAAAATATGAGTGCTAAAGATAATCAATTGATCAGTTCTAATTTTCATTCCAGTTCTCAATATATTCCGGATCGTATGATGGATCTAGATGAGTGGGAACGAGACTCAGCTAGACATCATAAGTCTTTATCTGAGCGTCGAAAATGCAGATTGGCGCATGAACGGAAAAAGAAATGTATGTGGATGATGAATGAATAGAGTAGATCGTTGAGAACAATCTTAGTGACTCATACAACTAAGCGAGAGGTAATGAAAATGAAGAATTTATTGGTGAAAAGTCTAGCAATATGTTGTGTTTTTACGTTTGCAGGCTGTGAAAAGAACCGGACTGCTGATGATCCGATGACACGAGGTGAAACAACGACACCTCATTCGATGGAAGCAGCGCCTGTAAGTCCGAATAATGAAATTCATGATGATACGCAATATACATCTGCACCAGCAATGATGGAAGAGCATGGCTCATCAGAGGTTCATACGGGCAATGTGACTTCCAACTCAGGTCAATCCCCAGCCTCTTAATTAAAGAAGCATGATGGGAAAATGACTAAAGTATCCTGACCTTACTTTAGTCATTTTTAGTGTTTATAGCGAATTAGAATAAGTTGAAGTATAAACAATACATTTTATTGTGATGTTAATCACGCTAATTTTTATTAGTGTATTTCTAATCACTTATTGTGTGGTGTTTATGTATATGAAATTTAAGGGCTATTTCATAAAGTACAACATTATTAACAATTGATTACTGTAAATACTGCAAAATTCCTAAATAGAATATAAAGGAATAATGTCATGCATCAATATTTAAAAATAGCAGAACAAATTTATGAGCAGGTTCAATCTAAACATGGGTTCACAGATGATCATGTAGAAGATCTTAATAATTTAATGATTGAATTAAGGTCTGTAGTTAAAAAGTCAAATTTTAAAATGCTTTACAATTACATTAATTTTGAAGATTTATTAATGAAGTCAAAAGCATTATCTATTAATCTGGATGTGAGTATTTTACCTAAAAGTAAAAATAAAGGTGAATACATATTATGGTTGTCTGGCTTTGTGGAAAAGTTAATTGTTTCTACAAAAAAATCAGAATCAAAATTAAAAAATAAAGTGGTGATACCAAGCTATTATTACGATGAATTGGGAAATATAGTCGATAAGTCTAAAAATAGTGGTGAAGAGATTGTTTCATACTTTAAGCATAAAGAACCGATTTAATGAAATAAAATAATCACTCGTATTTTGCCACGATTATTTTGAAACAGGAGTTTTTGAGATGTCGAAACAATATATGTTAAAAGAAGTTGATGCGAGTAGTGAGGCGGGTGACAAGATTATTGTGGAGCAAATTTATGAGAAGATGCCCACAATGGATGTAAATATCAATGATTTTTCCTGGTCACCTTTGTTTAAAGTTGTGATCACGGATAAAGTGATCGAACTCAATGATGACTTAACTTTTACTCATCCACGGACGGGAAAAGTTTTTCGCCTTAGCAGCTAAGACGATCCGCTTTACAGCACTTAAAAACTCGGCGCCAAGTTTATAAGTGATTGTTAAGCATAAGAAATCATTGGTTGATATGCAATGTATTTAAAGATTCTGCCCAATCTTTTCCCTTGCATCGCGGGCATTCTTCCTCAAGATATTTTAAGTGCTGAGTCCTCCCACAATACATACAAGAATAAAAAAGCGTTGGGTTTAAATAATCTGTTTTTTTATAGTGATTTGGAAATAGAGGCAGACCCCATTTTGTTTCATCTTTAGCATAGAATAAAATACTTAAGCAGCCGTCAGTTTCAAGCAACGCGACTTTTACCTGTCCAAGATGCTCAACACTTTGCTGGCGCATTTCAGCAAAAAACTCATCATGCGAATATTTTTCTTTTCTCATATCCTGAATGACCATCAAACCATTTTCGACAATACAAAGTGGTTTTCCTTCTAGAAGCGTTTCTACTTTTTTGCTTTTCATCATGGCCCAAGTTACAAGCCGATATAAAATAATAATGGTACACATCACCACAAAAGCTTGGGCAATCGGCGCATCATCTATAAACATCGGATCGCCAGCCGCACTACCCAAGCTGAGAATGATGGCGACTTCAAATATCGAAAGTTGTCTGATGCCGCGTTTTCCTGAGAGTTTCAAGAAAATTAGGATGAGTAGAAACATGACACAGCAACGAATGATGATTTCTACGACCAATTCCCAAGTCGTATCGTGAATGAAAACACCGATGAGATCCATTTTTATATACTCTTTCTTATAGTTTGTAAGTGATTATATTCTATGCAATAAAAATGAGCTTATGTTTTAAATAAGCTCATTTTTGTATAGGAAGGGGAAAGTTAGACTTTATCCCACGCATCTTTGATGGCTTGCTTGGCCTGTTCCCATTTTAATCTTGATTCAGCTTTTAGCTCTTCCCAAGATTCTTTGAGATTACCTTCCACATCTTCGAAGTGAGTGTTGCGGTCGTGCTCAGAACGTGCGCGACTACCTAGCTCATATGCTTTGGAAAAATCCCGATCATAATCCAGATCTGGTGTATCCAGTGAAGCTTCTTGATAATAAGGGCGAGTTACATAACTTTCACGCCAATGATCATTTGGATCAATACTTACACGTGAAGCTTGATTATTTTGATCAGTAATATTCTGATTTGTCATTATCGTTCTCCAGCAAATTTTTAACTTATATAAAATTTAGGAGAATATTAATTTATTCTCCTAAATATTTACGGATCTCAAAATAATCAAAACTTATTTTTGTTGATTATTTTGGTGTGATCCTTGTTGGTTAGAATCTTTTTGATTCGATCCTTGTTGCTGACGGTTGTCGTTTTGCTGCTGTTGCTGCTGACGGTTGTCATTGTTTTGGTTCTGCTGGTTTTGCTGATTTTGTTGTTGCTGCTGCTGTTGATTATTGCGTTCTTGATTGCTTTGGTTATTTGTATTACTCATGATCGTACACCTCATTTGGTTTTTGATAATATCTGAGTAAATCAGATGATTTAATTAAAACATATTTTTATTTTAATCATAGGGTGAGCCTGTTTCACTATATTTAAATGTAATGCAGTTTTTTTATGGAAATAAAGATTTTTTAACAAGTTAAGTATTTGTATTTGTTTTTGAAGAGAACAGTCTTAATATAAGTTTATACTAAAGTAACAAACTGCAACAAAGAATAAACTCATTTGTTTTGGATATCTTTTTTATTGATAACCTTAACAATATTACGGCATATATCCTTGAGTAGATTTTTTAGCTTTGCTTCGGGGCTGCCTTTATATATCTTTTTGAAAATATAGGTTTTATTTTTATAATCTATACAATAAAAGAATGTTCCTACAGGTTTCTGTTTGCTTTCAGAGCCACCTTTCTTGAGCAATCCTGTACAGGAAATATAAATATCTGATTTAAAGATTTTCTTTCCCTTTTTAATCATCTCTTTTGTGACTTGAATGGATTCAGCACTATATTTCTTAATGAGTTTTGGAGAAATTTTTAGCACCTTTTCTTTTACTTTTAAGTCATAACAAACCAAACTTCCTATAAGAATATCTCCAGAAAATGGACTCAAAGAAAACTGATAAGATAAATAACCTGCGGAAGCACTTTCAAGAAAGAAAATAGAAAGCTTCTTTTGAGCCAGTAATTCGCATGATTTTTTAAATATAGGTTTTTCTCACCAAATTTATTACTTAAATTATTAATTATTTTTTAATCTATTTTCTGATTAAATAATTCAAAATATTGAAATGTAAAAAAGTGATTTTCCTATTTTGTTGATATAAAAGGTTTTTGATTTTTATTTGTTTCAATCTTAACTTGTTTTAACAAAATGTTGGTAGGAATAAAGGATGAGCAACGTAAGGTAAATTTATATTTTCGATTCGGAGAATGGAAATGTCTGTTGTCGTAAAAAAAAGATTACTTGATTTGTTGCAGGACGATCATAAAAATTATTACGAGTTAGTTTCTTTCTTCCTTGATGGGGATATATCTAACTTTGAAAAAGAGAAAAAAGCAGTTAATTTCTTAGCACAAGAATTTGATACGATGAAGCCGAATAAGACTTCTTTGCCCAATGAGATTGAGGAAATCCGTAATTGGTATAACAATGAAAATCGTAAAGTATGTCTCAGCTATCAAGAGTATTTAAGCCAGCGCCAAGCAGGGAGCGAGCGAGAATATTTTAAAAACATCGGGCAGGCATTTGAATTTTTATTAAAAGTTGCCCCAGTAAAAAAAGTAGATGGTTCTTGGCTATATAGCCTCGTAAATTATTGGAATGATCCTGTTTTTCATGACCTCATTTTAATCTATCTAGAAGAGCTTGGTCTGGGGCAGGCGAAGTCCAACCATGTCTGTATCTACGATGACTTATTGCGTGTATTGGGTCTGGATGATTTTGAACTTTTCCTAGATGACGAGTATTACCATCACTCAGCAGTTCAACTGGCTTTAGCTTATGCACCACCAGAGTTTATTCCTGAAATCATTGGTTTTAATCTCGGCTATGAGCAGCTTCCTTTACACCTTTTAATTACCAACTATGAACTTAAAGAACTGGGAATCGAAGCCAAATACTTCAATTTGCATATTACCATCGATAATCTGGACAATGGCCATGCGCATAAGTCTTTAAAAGCTTTTGAAAATGTTTATAAAAAATATAAAGATAAAGATGCTTTTATGGCGAAGGTAAAACGAGGTTATGCCTTAAATCAGCAGGGTATGTCCTCACTACAAATTATTAAAGACCTGAATCTTGAAAATTTTGTTCATAAAATCTTAAAACGCAAAGCCTTAATTGGGCAACTGGTTCATAACGAAAAACAGTTTGTTGGATGCAAATCCATTAATCAGTGGCTAGCCAATCCACAACAGATTGGGAGTTTTATCAATCAACTGGTCGAAAAGCGTTGGATTAGATTTAATTGTGATCCTGAGGAGAGCCCATTCTGGCGCATGATTAGCCATGAAGATGGGAAAATGTATGGTGTGTTTACACCCGCAGAAAGACAGATTATTCATGACTGGATTGCTGGCGATCAATACTCAACCCATGTCTTGCCTTATAAAAATAGCCTAAGTAAAGAACAACCTTTACATGATTATTTATTCAGTTACATCTCGGATGGCGAACTGGAACACTTACAAACTAGAGTTAGCCAGACAGACAATTTTGCACTCAAGCTTTGTAAATTGACGCCTTTTCTAGCCCCCGAATCTCATCACAAAAGCATAGGCCTATGGAGTACTCAGAAGTATGCCGAATTGTTATTTCCTTATTTAACCGCTTCACCGCGTTAAGTCAGGAAAACCACAACACCATTTAATCATTTTATTTAGCCAACAATAAAACAGGGTAGCCCAATGAATGACGATCTTAAAGATAACAATACTAAAAGTGCTTTAGCTGGGAATACACCAGACAAAAGTAATCAGACTGAAAAGACCAGACAGCTTGATCAGGTAAGAAGTGATGCCACCGACGAAGCATTAACAACCAATCAAGGGGTGAAAATTGCAGATAACCAGAATAGCTTAAAAGCAGGAGTACGAGGCTCAACTTTAATCGAAGATTTTATTTTGCGTGAGAAAATTACGCACTTTGACCATGAACGTATTCCAGAACGGATTGTGCATGCGCGTGGTGTCGGTGCACATGGTTATTTTCAGGCCTATGAAGGCAATGAACGGTTTACCAAAGCGGGTTTTCTAACTGACCCAAGTATACAAACACCTATTTTTGTGCGTTTTTCGACAGTTCAGGGGCCGCGTGGTTCGGCGGATACAGTACGTGATATCCGTGGTTTTGCGATTAAGTTCTATACCCAAGAAGGCAATTTTGATCTGGTCGGCAATAATGCCCCCGTATTCTTCGTTCAGGATGGGATTAAATTTCCAGATTTCGTACATGCGGTAAAACCTGAACCACATAGAGAAATTCCGACTGGTGCGACTGCGCATGATACTTTCTGGGATTTTGTTTCACTGGTGCCTGAGTCCGCGCATGCGGTGATGTGGGCGATGTCTGATCGTGCGATTCCACGTAATTTACGCTCGATTCAAGGCTTTGGTGTGCATACTTTCCGTTTTGTAGATGCGCATGAAAAAGCTCGTTTTGTTAAATTTCACTGGACACCAAAACAGGGTTTAAGTGCACTGGTTTGGGATGAAGCGCAAAAACTGGCAGGTAAAGATCCTGATTTTCATCGTCGAGATCTGTATGAAGCCATTGAGCAGGGCCTGTATCCTGAGTGGGAACTGGGTGTGCAGATTGTTGAAGAAGAAGATGAGATGAGCTTTGATTTTGATCTGCTCGATCCGACCAAAATTATTCCTGAAGAATTGGTTCCAATTACGCCAATTGGCAAGTTTGTGTTGAATCGTAATGTGGATAATTTCTTTGCAGAAACCGAGCAAATAGCATTCTGCCCAGGACATATCGTACCAGGGCTCGATTTCACTAATGATCCGCTATTGCAGGCTCGTTTATTTTCCTATACCGATACTCAGTTAAGTCGTTTGGGTGGCCCGAATTTCCATCAGATCCCAATCAATAAGCCTGTATGTCCATTCCACAATAATCAGCGTGATGGCATTCATCAGCATCAAATCCATAAAGGTCAGGCTTCATATCAGCCGAATTCGATTGATAATAACTGGCCAATTGAGATTCCTGCTGCTGCGCAAAATGGTGGCTTTGAAAGTTATCAGGAGCGCATTGACGGACATAAAATTCGTCAGCGTAGTGAATCTTTCTCGGATCATTTTTCACAAGCGCGTTTGTATTATCAAAGCTTGGCACCGCATGAGCAAAAACATGTTGTCGATGCCTATACTTTTGAATTAAGTAAGGTACAGCGATCACATATCCGTGAGCGTGAAGTTCAGGAAGTGCTGGCCAATATTGATACCGATCTCGCGAAACAAGTTGGACAAAATCTTGGAATCGAGGTGCCAGACTTAAAAGAAAACTTTAAGCAGGCCAGCATTGAAAAATCTGAAAAACTTTCTATGCAAGCGTTTATTCCTGAGGATATTCAGGGACGTAAAATCGCCGTACTGATTCATGACAAAGTCAATGCGGAGACATTACGTACCATCATTAACTGGTCGATTCAGGAAAATGCCATTGTGCATTTATTAACGCCAATGCTAGCACCAGTAAAAGGGTCACGAGATGAAGTGATTACTTCGGATGGCATGCAGAAAGCAGAGCCTTCTATTATCTATGATGCTGTGGTGATTGCAGATGGCGATAATTTAGATGCTGTTTTGGCGGATGGTGTGACCAAGCATTATTTACTTGAAGCCTATAAGCATTTAAAACCAATTGTATTCTTGGGTGATAAAGCTGAATTACTGGATCAGCTCGACTTAGTGCCAGATGAAGGCACGCTATTGCAAGATGATTTCCGTCATGTGGCGGAGAAGCTAAAACAGTTACTCCGTCATCATCGTGTTTGGGCGAGGGAAGCCGTGGCAGAAGCCATACCAGCCTAATGCTAAAAAAAGCTCCGTGAAGGTGCAACTTTACTCGGCTGGCCCATTCGTCCCATAGGCGTATGCCATTGTTTAATAAAAAGCTAAGGATATTGAATAAGTGTTTTATTCAATATCCTTTTTTAATTGCTATTTCAACTGCTGTAAATCTAAAAAGATATTCTTTCGGTAAAATGAATCACTCGCTAAAAAATTCGATTGAACTCGATATTCCCAGATCAAGTATCTATCGCTTATTGCGTATTTGATTGGTAGATAAGCGATCGCGGGCAACCTTTTAGATTAGTACTATGTGTAGCTTTCCTCAGTAAGTTTATTCTCGTCAATAAGTGCTGGTTTTTGCTCTTGCCAAAGTTGTTGGTAAAGCGTGATGATTTGTTCAAGGCTGGGAACAATGGGGTTATTCGATGGGGATCCGGAAGCCAATGCTTGTTCAGCCATCGTATGTACGACCTGATCAAAATCACTTTTACTGACACCAAACTCAGCTAAGCTGGGTACTGCTAAATCTCGATTAATCTCAATCAGCGTATCAATGAGCTTCTGATTGGCGACGTCATCCGAATCATCATGATTTGCACAGCCGATCGCTTTGGCACATTCTGCATAGCGTTCAGGGGCGGCTTGAATTGAAAAAGCAGTGACTGTAGGTAACAGCATTGCATTCGATAAGCCATGAGGCACATGGAAAAAAGCACCAATCGGTCGGCTCATGCCATGCACCAAGGCAACGGAGGCATTGGAAAAGGCAATGCCAGCCAAAGTTGATCCAAGCATCATTTTTTCACGAGCAGATTCATTGCTGGGTTGGTGATACGCTGTTTGTAAATTTGGTCCGATCAATCTCATTGCCGCGAGTGCCTGCGCATCACTATATGGACTGGCTTTTTTACTTACATAGGCTTCCATTGCATGGGTAAGTGCATCAATTCCGGTATCTGCTGTGGTTCGGGCCGGCAGAGACATGGTGAGTTCATAGTCGATAATCGCTGCAACAGGTAAAAAGCCTAAACCGGCACAGAGCATTTTTTCGCTGGTCAGGTCATTGGTGATAATGGTGAAACGTGTACATTCAGATCCTGTCCCAGCTGTGGTCGGGATGGCAATAATTGGAAGGCCTATTTCATTGACTTGTCGGGGAAATTTATAATCCGCGATGACACCACCGTGCTTGCTTAAAATGCTGATCGCTTTCGCACTATCTATCGGGCTGCCGCCACCAATCGCGATAATGGCATCGTAATCATGGTTTTTCACATGATCAACACCTGCTTCAATCGAGCTAGAGGTGGGTTCGGGAATGGTTTCATCAAAGTAATCACTGTCGATAAGTTCGGCTTTTAATATCTCTTGAATCTGTGCGATGTATCCCAGTGAAACCATCATTTTATCGGTAATGATCAGTGGTTTTTTTGCACCTAAACTATTCAGAATCAGGGGAAGCTTGCTTCGTGCATTTTTGCCAATTTCCATAATCCTTGGCAGATTAATTTGATGAGACATTGTTATTCATCCTATTCTTGATTCTTGTATTTTTATATCCTGATACAGCTTGTATCATTATTTATGTATATATTTTACCCGTATGCAAGTCAAACAAAAAAGGGCGTGGACTTTTCCTCAAAACCCATCATACGCACTCGCGTTCTATTTTTGATGCCCTGATTGCATCTAGCTCTGGCCTAAATTGTATTTCTGTAGAAGCGATGATGTATAAACTTCACTGCTATTCATAGAACATCATCAATCAAACTTATTTCTCAACAATAAAAATCATTTTCCCAAAAAAGCCTCCTGTATTTGTTCAGTATTTTTATGATGAAAAAAATCATAAATAATGCTTTTTTTCATTAACTCAAAAGTCCTTATTTTTATATCTATCTGATAATTATAAATAATACATTTTGGCATCATACTTGCTTAATCAGATTTATTAGTTGAAAGATAAATAATTAAATACCAATATGTTTTTGAAAGCATACAGATGAGATGCTGTAAAACTTAGCAATGTTCTAAATCATCACTTAGAACGGTATTTAGAGATAAGACAATGGACTGGATAAATTTCTTTGATAAGGAAAACTCAAGGGACGTGAGAATTTCAAAAAAAATGTTCATTTCAATTATGGACGCAATTGATGATGGTGTATTTATTACAGATGGGATAGGACAGATCTTATTTGCAAATGATGCCTATTTGATGCTGACGGGTCTGGAACGCAATGATCTGATTGATCATTCTATTCAGGAGCTGGTCAATGCAGGTGTATTCTCGCGCTCCGTTTCACTGGAAGTCATTAAAAGCTGTAAAAAAACCACGATCTTGCAGTCGCTAAAAAATGGCAAAGAATTACTGGTTACAGGTCATCCTGTTTTTCATGAAACCACCAATAGCTTGGTTGCAGTGATTACTTCTGTACGTGATATTACGGCGTTATTACGTGCCCAAAATGCTCAGCGTGAGCTGGAAGATATTAAAAATACTCAGGAAAAATACTCTCATTCCAAGCCATTTGCAGATTTGTTTGAACACTTAAGTGATTCAACCAACCAGATCTATCAACTGGCAGATCGGCTCGCAGCATCTGATATTAAAGTGCTGATTCAAGGCAGCACTGGCACGGGCAAGACCATGTTGGCACGCCATATCCATAATCGCAGCAAAAGGAAAGATAAACCTTTTCTGGAAATCAATTGTGCCACCATGCCTGACGGTTTATTAGAATCCGAACTGTTTGGCTATGTGTCTGGTGCATTCACAGGCGCATTGCAGAAAGGCAAAAAAGGCTTATTTGAAGCGGTGAATGGTGGCACTTTATTTCTGGATGAAGTGGGGGATTTGCCACTGGCCTTGCAGGCAAAAATATTAAAAGTGATTGAAGATAATCGGTTTATCCCTGTTGGCGGCAGTGATTATATTTATACCGATGTCAGGATTATTTCAGCGACACATCATAATTTACAGGAGCTAATGAAGAAGGGAACATTCCGGAATGACCTATATTATCGACTGTGTGTGGCTAAGTTACATTTAGATGATTTAAAAGATCGTATCAGTGAAATTGAACCTTTAACCAACCATTATCTTAAGTTTTTTAATCATAAATATCAGCTCAATAGAACCTATTCCAAAACGGTCATCCAGATGATGAGGCAGTATTCATGGCCTGGAAATATTCGGGAATTGACTAATTTCATCGAACAGACCGTGGTCATGAGTTTGTCTGATCAGATTCAGCCTTCCGATATTCCAGCCAATATTTTTGATGAACCTCAATCTTTGATTGATGTATCTGCCTCACAACTGACTGAGAAAAATCTAAAAAGACAGGTTGAGGCATTTGAATACGGCATTATTGCCAAGGCACTGACAGAGTTTAAAACCACGCAAAAAGCAGCCCAAGCTTTAGGAATTGATCAATCTACTTTGGTCAAAAAGAGACAACGTTATATGGAGAATCTATAAAAGGATTTAGATCTTTCTGGCATCATAAAAAGGAGAATAGAAGCGGTTAATACATTGTTATTTAAATATAAGTTTAAGTATATATCTGGTTTTACCTACGGTTTTGAGCATCCTAAGACACATTGAAATATAACAGTGAACGGGATAAGAGAAGTTATAAGGAAGTAATATGAAGATTAAAGTCGTTACAGCGTCATTATTATGTGTTTTACCGTTTTATGTTGGCGCCGCGGATGTCAATGTAGAAAAGGCAGTGATTGAATCTCATGCGCTCTATCAAAATAAATATAATTTACAAGATGAACAAGAGTTTAAAAATGCAGAAAAAGGGCTTGTTGCCAAGCCGAGCGGTCAGATCAAAAATGAACAGGGCGATGTGATCTGGGACTTCGATGCCTTTAATTTTATTAATGGTGCTGCCCCTGATACGGTAAATCCAAGTCTATGGCGTCAAGCCAAGTTAAATAATAATGCGGGCTTGTTTAAGGTGACAGATGGTGTCTGGCAGATTCGCGGTTTTGATCTGGCCAATATGACCATTATTCAAGGGAAAACAGGCTGGATTATTGTTGATACTTTAACAGCAAAAGAAACGGCTGATGCTGCGATCAAGTTTGCTCGACAATATCTGGGCGATCAAAAAATTTCGGCAATTATTTTTACCCATAGTCATGTGGATCACTTCGGTGGTGCGCTGGGCGTGATTTCGGCTGAAGAGTTGAAGCAAAGAAAGATACCGATTGTTGCACCAGAAGGCTTTATGGAAGAGGCCACCAGTGAAAATATCATGGCGGGCCCTGCTATGACGCGCCGTGCCAGCTATATGTATGGAACATATTTGCCTAAACGTATCGATGGTCTGGTCGATAATGGTCTGGGTAAGGCGGTCGCTGTCGGACAAATGGGAATTTTAGAACCGAATAAATTGATTACACAGCCAGAACAGAAGCTCAAGATCGATGGTCTGGATTTCGTTTTTTATAATGTACCCAGCTCAGAAGCACCGTCAGAACTGACATTCTCCATTCCTTCGCTGAAACTCTACAATGGCGCGGAGATTCTGTCACATACGTTGCATAACCTTTATACCTTGAGAGGGGCAAAAGTCCGCGATACCTTAAAGTGGGTGGGTTATTTAAATCAGGCGCTAGAACAAACCAAAAATTCGGAAGTCTTTGTTGCCCAGCATCACTGGCCAGTTTGGGGCAATGCAAATATTCAGGATTTTATTAAAACGCAAAGAGATGTTTATAAGTTTATCCATGATCAGACGGTTCGTTATATGAACTCAGGGTTAAATGGTGCGGAAATCGCTGAAAAAATTAAACTGCCACCAGAGCTAGATCAGAAATTATATGTACATGGTTATTACGGGACCTTAAAGCACAACGCCAAAGCGGTATATCAATACTATATGGGCTGGTTTGATGCGAATCCTTCCAATCTTGATCCATTGCCACCTAAAGATGCGGCAAAGAAATATATTGAGCTTGCTGGAGGAGAGGCCAACGCACTAAAAAATGCCCAGAAAGCTTATGACCAAGCGGAGTATCGATGGGCAGCAGAAGTATTAAAACATCTGGTCTTTAATAACCCTGACAATGCTCAGGCAAGACAGCTACTCGCCAAAACTTACCGTCAACTTGGATATACTGCGGAAGCGTCAACCTGGCGTAATTTCTATTTAATGGGTGCGCAAGAACTGCAAGGCCAGCCTACAGTTAAAAATACCTCGAGTCGTTTAGGTTTACTGATTCATACGCCAACTGAAAGATTTTTGGAGGCTATGGCCACCAATCTGGATGTCGAAAATTTAAAAAATGAAAATCAATGCCTGAATCTGATCTTAACCGATCGCAATGAAAACTTTGTATTGCGGATCGAGAATTCAGTCATGCTGTTTGAAAAAATAGAGCGTAATCGTTTACCAGCCGACTGTCCGACATTAAGCCTCACCAAGCTTTCGTATTTGAGACTGATCAGTGGTGAAACCAATCCCGCCAAACTGCTGCAATCTAAAGACAGCGAGATCAAGGGCAATCCGATGAAAGTTGGACAATTCTTTATGCTATTTAAAAAACCAACGCCTAATTTTCCAATTTTGACTCGACCAGACTATTAATTAATATTTTAAGAAAATCAAAGGGAGTAGAGCAATAAAAAAGCTCCCTTTCATTCTACAAGGAAATGTAAAATGAAGCATAAAATCAATTGTTTACTGTTAGCGGTTTTTTCAACACAAGTAAATGCCGCTGCTTTTGATCGAAATGGACAATCCATTTCAGCCTTTTTACAGCCAGGAAATTATTTTGAAGCAGGCTTATCAGTCACGGATAGCTCCCTACAAGGACAAGAAGCGGGTATCAATGCTTCGCGTCAATCGATCTCTGATATTGCAAATTCAAGTTATTGGCCCTCAGCCGCATTAAAACTACAACTCGCGCCAAAGTTTTCTTTTGGTTTTATTTATGATGAACCTTTTGGTTCAGATACGGAGTATTCAGGCAATAACAGCTTTGTCGCCACCTCAAATGATATTATTTTATTGCCAGGGATGACGACCACGAGAATTGCCCAAGCGACCTCCAATAACGCGCCAACAGGCAATACCAAATCCAGCTTTGATATTCAGAATTTAAGTTTCATTTTTGGTTATCAGCCCAATAAAAACTGGAATTTTTATCTCGGCCCGACCTATGAAAACTTTAAAAGTCAGGTTGAGCTTAGAGGTGCGGTGTTCAGTCTCTATAATGGCTATGATTTTCACAGCAAAGCCGTAGGTGACTGGGGCTGGTTGGCTGGTTTTGCGTATCAGATTCCAGAAAAAGGCCTGAAAGCCTCATTAACCTATCGTTCTGAAATAGAACATAAAGTCAACGCAACTGAAAATGCGCCGTTGATTGATATGTTAAGCACCCAGCAAGGACGTGATCTGGTCGACCAGCATTTAAGTTATATGGTTTCGATTGGGCAAATGACTGAGCAGAAAAAAGCAGCACTCAACCATATTGTGGCTGAGTTGCCCAATGCGAATAGCTCTGGAACCACCAAGTTCAAGACACCAGATTCCGTTAATCTTGAGTTCCAAACGGGCTTGCGCCCAGGAACATTGTTATTTGGTAATGTACGCTGGGTGAACTGGAGTGACTTTTCTTTTCAGCCTTATCGTTTTGGCGAAATTTCCAAGATTGTGGGTAGTTTGTCTACGCCAAGTCGACCAGATGGTTTTAATTTAGTTCGTTATTATGATGATCAATGGTCAGCAAATCTTGGGCTAGGACAAAAACTTTCTCAGAAATGGTTTGGTTCGATCTCAGTTGGATGGGATTCGGGCGCTGGGGAGAAAGTGTCAAGTGGTGGGCCTGTGAAAGGCTACTATAATCTTGGTATTGGTGCGCAATATAGTCCCACAGCTCAAACTTTTATTTCAGGTGGCGTGAAATATTTCTGGTTGGGTGATGCAAAAGCGCAACTGGGTGCTCAGGCTGGCAGTGATTATTATGTGGCGGAATTTAGTCAGAATCACTCCATAGGATATGGGCTTAAACTGGGCTATAAATTTTAAAGCTTAAACATAGAGATGTTTTAATCGTAGTGTTGTTTTGAACTGCTATTGACTCATCTCTTTCATTTGATCTCGTATCTTTTTAACTTGAGCGAGATCAAAAGATTTATCTTTTTGACAAGCAATTTGTTTATGTCATTAATCTGCAATATATTTTTAAGAAAATAGGAGATTGAAAAATCCGTTTCCAATTGCTTTATAGTAAAGTAATTTATATATAAAAAAGAGTAATCAATGACCTCACTGCATGCACTCAAAAATGCTCAAGAACATAGTTTAGAAACATATCTAAATCGAGAGTTGTCGCTATTAGAGTTTCATAAACGTGTGCTTGCACAGGCAAAAGATGTTGAACATCCGTTACTGGAACGACTTAATTTTTTAATTATTTTCTCTCGCAATTTAGACGAATTTTTTGAAATCCGCGTTGCCAGTCTGCTACAACAAATCAATATGTCGACTCAGGTCACAGGGCCAGATGGAATGCCGCTTGCAGAGGTGTTGCAGCAAATTTCTAAAGTGGTTCATGAGGCGGTAGAAGAACAATATAAGATCCTGAATTATACCATTTTGCCCCAGTTACAAGGTCATGGCGTACATTACATACAACATGCCGATATTCTGGAAAAGCATAAGGCTTGGATTAAAGATTATTTCTACAGTGAAGTACAGCCTGTAGTCACACCGATCAGTCTGGACCCGGCTCATCCATTTCCACGCTTAGCCAATAAAAGTCTGAACTTTATTGTTACCTTGGAAGGTAAGGATGCATTTGGCCGTGAAATTGATTTAGCGATTGTACCCGCACCGAGATCTTTACCTCGACTGGTAAAATTACCTCATCATGTTTCGGGTAGTGCAGAACACTATATTTTACTGTCGGCGATTATTCAGGAACATATCTCTGACTTGTTTCCCGGCATGAAGGCAACAGGTTGTTATCAATTCCGTGTCACCCGAAATGCGGATTTGACCGTATCTGAGGATGTTGAAGATCTTGCGGTTGCATTAAAAGGTGAGCTATCTGCAAGACGTTTTGGGCGCGCCGTCCGACTTGAAGTCAATAAAAACTGTCCAGATCATATTGCTGATTATTTACTGGAACAATTTGAACTCGAAAAAGAACATTTATATTTTGTTGATGGCCCTGTCAATCTGGCACGTTTTATCTCAAATTTTGATTTACCTGAATTACGCTTTAAGCCTTATCTACAAAAAATTCCTAAAGCACTTTATAGCAAAAAGCCAATCTTTGATGTGCTCAAGGCAGGCGATGTACTGTTACACCATCCATTTGACAGTTTTGCTCCTGTGATCAAGCTTTTGCGGGATGCCGCTTATGATCCGAATGTGCTTGCGATTAAGCAAACGCTTTACCGAAGTGGAGCGGATTCCGAGATTGTGAAAATCCTTGCGGAAGCTGCAAGAAATGGTAAAGAAGTCACCGCTGTCATTGAGCTGAGAGCGCGATTTGACGAAGAATCAAATATTGAAGTGGCGAATGTATTGCAAGAGGCGGGTGCGGTTGTTGTTTATGGCATCGTTGGCTATAAAACACATGCAAAAATGATTCTGGTGGTGCGTCGCGAGCAAGACAAGATTAAACGTTATGTACATTTGGGTACGGGAAATTATCACGCAACCAATGCCAAAATTTATACAGATTATGGGCTGCTTACGGGTGACGATGAGATTTGCGAAGATGTCCATAAGGTCTTTCAGGAATTGACGGGCATGGGGAAAATGGCCAAGTTAAAGAAACTTTTCCATGCACCTTTTACCTTACATGCACAATTGATTGATCTGATTCAGCAAGAAATCGAAAACAGCAAAGCGGGTAAGAAAGCGCATATCATGATTAAGGTCAATGCCTTGACCGAAGCACAATTGATTCATGCACTTTATAAAGCATCACAAGCGGGTGTGCAGGTTGATCTGATCATTCGTTCCATCTGCTGTCTAAGACCGCAAGTGAAAGGGCTTTCGGAGAATATCCGTGTTCGATCGATAGTAGGGCGCTATTTAGAACATACGCGTGTTTACTATTTCTATAATGATGGTGATGCTAAGCTGTATTGCGCCAGTGCGGACTGGATGGGACGTAATCTGTTTTCCCGCATCGAAACCTGCTTCCCGATTGAAGACAAGAAACTCAAGAAATTGATTATCGAAGATGGCTTGAATAATTATCTCAAAGACAACCGCCGTGCTTGGGAGCTTCAAGCGGATGGGATCTGGACGCAGTGTCAGCCTAGACCGAATCAGGCCGTGCATATTGCTCAGCGTTACCTGATGGATAGAGAATTTTAATCAAACTCTATTGGTCATCGAATTGTCATAACATCAGATTATTCTAATTCTATAAGAACAAGAAACAGTTGGTTAGAGCATAAAAATAATAATTTTGATGTTTTCTGACACAACATTCTGATGGCTTCTGAACCCACTTCGGTGGGTTTTTATTTCATAAGGGGTAAAATGTAAAGTATGGTTGAGCAAGACAACACAACAAGCTTAAATAGAAGACGAAATACGCGTCAAAGTTATCAACTCTTTGTCGCGTATAAAAAGTTTCTGCAAGAAAAGAAGCGGCAGAATGATGAAAATAGTCGCTTAATTTTTATTGTCAATTATCTGGAAAAGATTAATTTTGAATTATATGGCATGGATGGCAAAGAACAGCTGATTGCTGAACTGGAAAAATATTATAACGAAAATGAAATTCTGATTTAAACGTATAAATTGCAGACTTAATGACCTGTATTTTTTGGCTAGAACATCATTCTAGCTCAAGTTGATAATCATCTTTAGTGACCTTAATTTTTATCTTTTTATACCTTCTTTTATTTGGATTTAATGCTGAATCTGTCACTTCTGTGGCAAAGTTCGAGTTGCCCATAAGATGATAATAGGCTTTATAACCGATTAAAATTTTTTGTGGTCTGGCGCCATGCTCATGGCTATAAGAATCAAGCATTTGCGTTAGTTTTTCGAAGGTTGATATCTCGTTCATAGTTAAATTATCGCTGTGGTCTTTATCAATTATTTATTTAAATTAATCGAACTTTGTTAAGAATTTAAGACAGCGAATAGAATCTGAATCAGGTAGTTTGCAAAAGTCTCTATGTGAATACGTCATAAATTTTTCATATTTCAACACTATTGTTTCTGGCGAATATTTTGAATAGTGATAGGACGATGAAAAAGAGTTTTTGGGGTGGATTAATTTTAGCTGCATGTTCGACGCAGACTTTTGCTTTAAATATTTTAATTGTGAATGATGATGGCTTAACCAGTAATGTCAAAGCGCTTTATGATGAGTTAAAGGCCAATGGTCATAGTGTCGCTGTATCTGTGCCATGTTCACCACAAAGCGGACGTGGTGGAGCGATTGTGATGTACAGCGCTAGCGTAATTTCGGCGGATAATGATAAGCAGATTGCGGCTGAAAATGGTTGCCATAATGGGGCAGCAGCGATTGGTGCACCAGCAGCAGGTACTTTTACTAAAGCAGGTTATACCAATGGGGACTGGAGTTATGTGCACGGCACACCCGTTATGGCAACTGCTTATGGTTTAGATGTCGTTGCCAATAAGCGCTGGGGCAAAGCACCTGATCTTGTCTTGTCAGGACCAAATGAAGGGCAGAATGTTGGTCGGGTTGTGGTTCATTCGGGCACGATTGGTAATGTACAGTTTTCGGCAGCGCGAGGAATTCCTTCCATTGCCCTAAGTGCAGATCCAAATACGGTGGATGATAAGACTTTAAATAATGCCAATTCCGTGATTGTGGCAAAACAGACAGTCGTATTATTAAAAGAGCTGCAAAATAAAGCCGGTCAGGGTGCTTTGTTACCTAAAGGCATTACCTTGAATGTCAACTTTCCAAAGAACTTAAGCACCAGCACGCTGTTCGCGTTCTCGAAAATTGGTAGCTATGACTTGTATAACTTTAATTTTAAAGTCAGCAAAGATGATAAAGGTGGCAATCAATACGGTTTAGGTTTTGGCATTAATTCCAATGCACCAACAGCAGCACAAGCAACAGATGAAAGTGCTGTTGTACAAAGCAAGATTGCGGTGACTGCAATGCAAGTGGCCTATGACCATCGTCCTGCAGCACAAGAATGGCTAAAGATCCGTCTTAAAAACCTGTTCAAGTAAGGGGAAGGCCAATGCAACGTTGTTTATGGGTATTACTTCTTGGCTTAGCCTTGAGCGCTTGTCATGATGACAACAATGATCGACAAGAACAGCCAGCCGAGAAGTCAGAGCCAGTTTCTGCTTTAGCAGTGGGTACTTATTCGGTTAGTATCGAAACCGATCAGGAATTGCCTACAGTGGGTAAATACTATTCAGGTACGGATGGCACCAAGCTGGTGGTTTTGAATGATGAGCAAGATCGCGCTCAGATCGTGATGCATTATGATGTAGCAACTAAAACATGGCACAGCAATCAAAGCGATAAAAATCTCAAGCTTGAATTTGCCCATTATGAAAAAATTGCTGATCAAAAGCTAAGTTTGAATGAGCTGGTGGGAAGCTATACCTTATCTTTGGCTGACGGCAATTCGATTCCTGTTGAAGTAAAAGCTCAAGGGCAAATGATTTCACTTGATCAAAACTGTAGCTTCACAGCAAAAATCAGTGAGAGTTCATTGGCAAATACTGCAAGTTATCAATTCACTCAAAATAAATGTGCAGCCTTAAAAAATAATGAAAAAGGTTATGTCGTAGTCGATCAGGATCTGGAGCCTACTGCTTTTAGATTGTTATCGGATACGGTTGATTCCAAAGACCTTTGGGCATTTCCATCCTAAAATGAGCGCATCCCGATAATATCTTGTTATCGGGATGCTTCTCATCTTCTATCTCCCTCATCTCGATACATCCTTTGTTTTAATTCAAAATAATATTCTGCTTCTAAAGTGCTGACTTTTTGAGCTTGAGACCAATGTCTGATTTAGTTCGAGGCATTTTTCTTTTTAAATTCTGTCTCCTAAGAAGATACTCGTTCGAATTGAGTTAAAACACGTTATATATGACAAGAAAAAACCAATAAAATTACACATAACATAATTTAATTATGTATTGCATAAATTTAATCTTTCTTGTAGCATGAATTTATGGTTGAGGGCCTATGCAAAGAAAGTTCATACTTTATGGCTGCATTGGCTTACTTATGGAAGGAAAGGTTTCAACACGGATGCTTTTAACATACTTATAAAAACACCTGTGACCTTTTCTAAAAGTAATGCATATAAGTGCTGATTTGTTGAGTGAGCTGAGATTAGCCAAAACAAAATACGGTACTTTGCATTAACAACGGATGAATTTATCTAAATAAGGGAAACTAGATGGACATTTTAGATAACCCATTAGAACTATGTGGTTTTGCTTTTATTGAATTTGTTTCGACGGAAAATGGATTAGACCAAATCTTTGAAACAATTGGTTTTACCAAGGTGGCGAAGCATAAATCTAAAAAAGTTTATTTATGGCGTCAGGGTAATATCAATATCATTTTGAATTACCAGCCAGAATCTTATGCTTCATTCTTCTTTAAAGAACATGGCCCGTCCGCATGTGCAATGGGCTTTAGAACCCGTGATGCAGCGAAGGCATTTAAAAATGCAATCGAACTGGGCGCAGAGCCGATGTACTCGCAAGCTGGCCCAATGGAATTGAATATTCCTGCGATTAAAGGAATTGGTGGGATGCCAATTTTCCTCGTAGATCGTGATATTTATGAAAATGACTTTGTTTTCTTTGATGATGTCGAACGTAATCCAAAAGGTGCGGGCTTAAACGAAATCGACCATTTAACCCACAACGTTTATAAAGGACGTATGGAATATTGGGCGAACTTCTATGAAAAAATTTTTAATTTCCAGGAAATCCGTTACTTCGACATTAAAGGTGAATATACAGGTTTGACTTCGAAAGCGTTGACTGCACCCGATGGCATGATTCGTATTCCATTAAATGAAGACTCAGACAAGGGCAATGGTCAAATTGCCGAGTTTTTGGCGGACTTTAATGGTGAAGGCATTCAGCATATTGCCTTTATTACCGATGATCTGCTTTCAACATGGGATAAGTTAAAAGGTATGGGTATGCAGTTTATGACCGCGCCACCTGAAACTTATTATGAAATGTTGAAAGACCGTTTACCGGATCATGGCGAGCCAACTGAAGAACTGCAAAAACGCGGTATCTTACTGGATGGAAATACCAAAGATGGTCAGAAAAAACTGTTATTACAGATTTTCTCTCAAAACATGCTTGGGCCAGTTTTCTTTGAATTTATTCAACGCAAAGATGATGACGGTTTCGGTGAAGGCAACTTTAAGGCATTATTCGAATCAATCGAACGTGACCAGATTCGCCGTGGTGTGTTAGAAGCAAAATAAGCTAAAACTGAAAGAAACGAAAAAGCCAAGAAGTTTATTTCTTGGCTTTTTTATGAATGAATAAAAATTAACGAGTTTGAATATACTGATTGATCGCAGCCACTTCACGTTTAAATAGTTCCAGTTTTTCACTACCTTCCTGTACCGAGAAGAACATTTCACTGTCCAGGGCAACAATACAAAACTCCATGGAGTGATGTGCATTAAAAATTGGTAAACCCACTGCATTGATTCCGACCAGCAGGTCGCCTTGTGCAATCGCCATGCCGTGTTGTAGTGTGGTTTGTTTAAGCGCAAGGAACTCATCCCAATTACTCGGTTTGATCGGGTAGTGGTTTTGTGTCGCTTTTTCCCATTCAGCCAGCATAAGCGGCTTAATGATGGCCTCAGGCATATATGAAGCAAATACGCGCCCCGCAGCGGAGTTGATTAACGGCATAACCGAGCCCACTTTAGTGACGATGGAAATCGGGTGATTTGACTCAATTGATTGCACCACTAATGGGCCTCTAGGCGACCATTTGCTAATCTGGATACCGCAACCGATCTTGTTTTGTAATTCGTAAATAAGATGCTGAACCAGCTGTAATACATCGGTATGCTGAATGCAGTTTAAACCCAGACGCCATGCCTGATCACCTAAGGCATATTGGCCATCTTCAAGTTGTTTGGCATAGTTCATGCGGATCAGGCTGACCAGATAGCGGTGAACTTTGGCAGGGTGCATATCCAGTCGGCTAGATAATTCTTTTAATATAATCGGTTTATTGTGTTCCAAAAGGGCATTGAGTACGGCTAGACCGACCTCAAGTGATTGAACCCCACCAGATAACTTTTCTTCAATCATTCAATAACCCTTAATCTGCATACATTTGGCTGTGTGCGTTTACTGTCAATATTTAGTGTTACATGCAGCACATAATGCCTGAGCATGACCTAAAATAGAAATCATCTTTTTAAATGATTTAAATAGGTGAATTGTATAAGCATACAATTGTTTTTAATCACCTTACACTATATTTGTATCACAAGCATAAGTCATAAAAAGCATATACATGCCTTAAATTCAGGCAATAAAAATCGGCATTGAAGTGATAGAACCCCAATGCCGAGCGTTTGAGCCTGAATTATGCTCCTAGCTCATCTTCATGCAAGAAGTGAGTATGGTGTGGAGCACGTTTGGTACGGCTCCATTCATCCAGCATTTCCATTTTCATTTCTTCTGTAATGCGTGAGATTTTGGCATTTGCATGAACATCATTATAGGTCAGTTCCAGACGATGACCATTTGGATCGAAGAAGTAAATTGAATGGAAAATACCATGATTGGTAACGCCTAATACTTTGACATCATTGGCTTCAAGATGTGCTTTTGCTGCTAATAATGCATTTTGATCTTCAACTTCAAAGGCAATATGTTGAACCCACTGTGGGGTATTCTCATCACGTCCCATTTCTGGTTGAGTCGGTAATTCAAAAAATGCCAGTACATTGCCTTGTCCAGCATCGAGAAATAGATGCATATAGGGATCAAAGGCTTTGGTAGAAGGGACATGGTCTTCAGCAAATGCCAGAATGAAATCCATGTTGAGCATTTTTTTATACCATTCCACAGTCTCTTTAGCATCTTTACAGCGATAGGCTACATGGTGAATTTTTTTAATTGCAAAGCTCATGATAAAACTCCTTTTATCCCTATTCCCAATCTGGTTGTTGTTCTGGTGCAGCATGTAAAAATGCTGGAAGGGTTAAACAATGTTGATAAATCGATTCAATTTTTGGGAAAGCGCTTAAATCTATTTTGAAGCGCTTCGCGTTATAGACTTGTGGAATCAGGCAACAGTCGGCAATCGTGGCTTGTGTGCCAAAACAGAATTGCCCGTTGGAATGCTGCAACTGTTTTTCCAGACTTTTAAAGCCTTCAATAATCCAGTGCTGATACCATTGATTTTTTTGCTCATCGCTGACTGCAAGATCATTCTTGAGATATTTCAGCACTCTCAGATTATCCAGCGGGTGAATATCACAGGCGATGACCTGAGCAAATGCACGTACTTTGGCGCGTTCAATACTGTCTTTCGGTAACAATGGACTTGCTGGATATTGTTCTTCCAGATATTCCAGAATACTGAGTGACTGTGAAAGCGCCTGATCCTGATCAATCAGTGTAGGAACAAGCTGGCTTGGATTCAGCGCAACATATTGTTCCTGTTGCTGTTCATTTTTGACCAAATGAACAGGTTGGGTTTCATAGGCAATCTCTTTCAGGTTCAGCGCAATACGGACACGGTACGCGGCCGAGCTACGAAAATAACTATACAGTTTCATAGCGCTCGTCCTTTTGTTCGTTAAAACTAAAGTGACGTGCTGGTAAAATGGTGTTGGCAACTTCGCCAAAGCCCACGCGAATACCATCTTTTTCACAATAACCTTTCATGACAACACGGTCGCCGTCTTCAATGAAGCCTCGTGTTTCGCCGTTTGAAAGGTGAAGAGGCTTGGTGGTATTCCATGTCAGCTCAAGCAAACTGCCGTAAGAGTTTTCAGTTGGCCCAGAAATCGTACCAGAACCCATGAGATCGCCAACCTGAACATTACAGCCTGCAATGGTATGGTGGGTGAGTTGTTGCGCCATCGACCAATACATATATTTAAAGTTGGTCTGGCAAATCACTTCTGCTTGTTGTGCTTGAGGTGTTTGCACTTCAACACTCAGATGAATGTCATAGCTGTTTGCAACATTTTCCTGTAAATAGCCGAGTGGTTGTGGCTGTTGTTCTGGGCCTTTGAGTTTAAATGGCTCCAAAGCTTCCATGGTAACGATCCATGGGGAAATTGCGCTGGCAAAAGTTTTGGCATTGAACGGGCCGAGCGGAACATATTCCCATTGCTGGATATCACGTGCAGACCAGTCATTTAGCAACACCATCCCAAAGATATGATCCCATGCATTTTCAATCGCAATCGGCTCACCCAGTTCAGTGGCTTTGCCTACAATAAAAGCAGTTTCCAGTTCAAAGTCGAGTTTACGCGTTGCTGAAAAAACAGGACGTTCTTCATTTGGTAATTTGATCTGACCAGAAGGACGAACAATATCTTTGCCACTGACAATCACAGAGCTGGCACGGCCGTTATAGCCCACTGGTAGTTCACTCCAGTTTGGCAACAAGGCATTTTTCGGATCTCTAAACATGGTACCAACATTGGTCGCATGTTCTTTAGATGAATAGAAATCGGTATAGCCCGGTACATGTACTGGTAAATGTAGCGTAACGGCCTCTTGTTTCAATAATACTTTCTGGCGTAAGTCTGCGTTATCGCGTAATGCAGGGTTTTCAGCAGACAATAGGCTTTGCAAGGTTTTACGAACGGCTTGCCAGTTTTGCTTACCTGTTTCAATAAATTTATTTAACGTTGTTTGATTAAAACAGTTTGGGACGTTGCTGTGTAACACGCCATGCGCTTCTAATGCTGCAAGATCGAGTACCCAGTCGCCAATCGCAACACCTACACGTTTATCACCTTGTGCTGTTTCGCTAAAGATTCCGTAAGGCAAATTATGAATTGTGAAATCTGATTGTGGATCAATCTCAAGAAAAGAGTTTAATTGTTGCGCCATGTTGTACCTTCCTTGTCTCTCATTCTGTGAAAAACGTTTAAATTTTTATCTTGCTATGTTCAAGCTTTTGAAAAAACGATACATATTTTTCGTCTTATCCATTGAGTTGTCTTGGCTCAAGCAAGAAATATCGACTTTATGATTTCTATCATACTGAAAATAATTAATTACGCAATACATAATTTAATTACATTATTCATAATATTTGTTATTTATTGAATTTTCTGTTTATATGCGCGGTTATCTGAAAAGTAAATCAAATATTTTTTGATTAGAGGTAGGCATTGGTGATTAATTTATGATATACGTAATTTTAGACAAAAAAATTACGCTACAAGGACGAGAATAATCATATGTCAAAACAGGAGCAAGGAAACCTGAAACATGGTTTAAGCAATCGGCACATCCAGCTTATCGCGCTAGGTGGTGCAATTGGTACAGGTCTGTTTCTCGGGATTTCCCAATCAATCAAGTTGGCAGGCCCCTCGGTCATATTGGGTTACGCGATTGCAGGACTGATTGCATTTTTAATGATGCGTCAGTTAGGTGAAATGGTCGTACAAGAGCCAGTAAGTGGTTCATTCAGTCATTTTGCCTATAAATACTGGGGCTCATTTGCAGGCTTTATGTCGGGCTGGAACTATTGGGTACTCAATGTTCTGGTGTGTATGGCAGAGTTGAGTGCAATTGGTCTCTATATTCAGTATTGGTGGCCTGAAATACCGACATGGGTTTCAGCACTGGCTTTCTTTATTTTAATTAACGGTATCAACCTGTTACATGTAAAGTTTTTTGGCGAAATGGAGTTCTGGTTTTCCATCGTCAAGATTCTGGCTATCCTCGCCATGATTGCCTTTGGTTCATATTTACTTGCAACCGGTACAGCAGGGCCACAGGCGAGCATCAGTAACCTTTGGGCATTGGGTGGATTTTTCCCATTTGGTGTTGAAGGTTTAGTCATGGCAATGGCGGTGATCATCTTTGCATTTGGTGGCATCGAGTTATTTGGTATTACCGCAGCCGAAGCACGTGAGCCAGATAAAACTCTACCAAAAGCAGTGAACCAGATTATTTACCGTATTCTTATTTTCTATATTGCGACACTTTTCATTCTGTTTGCATTATTCCCTTGGAATCAAATGGCAGCAGGTGGTAGTCCGTTCGTGATGGTATTTGCCTCACTGGATAGTCAAGGTGTAGCGACTTTACTTAACTTTGTGATTTTGACCGCGGCAGTATCGGTATATAACGGTACAAGTTATTGCAGTAGCCGTATGTTGTTAGGTTTGGCTCAACAAGGCAATGCACCGAAATTCCTCAAGCATATCAATAAGCGTGGTATTCCAACCAATGCGGTATATCTTTCAGCTTTTGTGACGGTTTTGTGTGTGTTGTTGAACTATGCATTCCCCGAAAAAGCATTTGGCTTATTGATGATGCTGGTGGTTGCTGCGATTGTTATTAACTGGGTGGTGATTTCATGGACACATCTCAAGTTCCGTAAAGCCATGCAAGCAGAAGGCGTAACAACCAAATTCCCAAGTATTGCTTATCCATTTAGTAATTATCTCTGCATGATCTTTATGCTGGGAATCTTGGTGGTGATGTCATTAACACCTGATATGCGTATTGCCGTGATGATGATTCCTGCGTGGATTCTATGTTTGATGCTGGCTTATTTTCTTAAACAGCGAAAGTTAAGAAATGCACAACATAGTGTGGCATTGAATACAGATGCATAAGTTTTGAATAAATGATGTGAATATAAGGGCTGAGTTATTCAGCCCTTTTTTTATTGGCGATATCTAAAAAATAGAGTCTCCGTGATTATTGAGCACGAATTAAATTTCTAAATAAGATAAGATTCATGCATATATCAAGTAATAAATCTTAAGGTTTTGAATTGTTTCAATCTCTGAATATCCAGACGCGCTTAGGTGGTTTCTACTTCTTTTACTATGCCATCGTTGGTACATTCATGCCGTATTGGAACCTGTATTTGCAAGATCAGGGTTTCAACTATCAAGAGATTGGCATTCTTTCTTCAATTGCCATTATTACCCGTTTCTTTGCACCACTCATCTGGGGCTGGATCGCTGATAAGTCTGGCAAACGCATGCTGCTAGTACGCATTGCCACATGGATGGAAGCCTGTATCTGGTTTGCAATATTTATGATTCCAAACAGCTTTCAATCGGTTGCTTTGCTGATGCTGATTTTTAGCTTCTTCCAAAATGCTATTCTGGCTCAATTTGAAGGAGTGACATTATTTTGGCTTGGTGAAAAACGGGCTGAACTGTATGGCAAAGTGCGTAAGTGGGGTTCAGTCGGTTTTATTGTCGGAGTATTTTTGATTGGCGCATTATTGGAGATTATCCCAATTGCGATGTTGCCAGTTCTACTTTTGGCAATTTCATTTCTTGCTTTTCTATGGTCATTTAGCATTAAAGAGCCTGAGCATGCACCAAGCTCACAAAAAAAATTACAACCGCTATGGCCTGTTCTGAAAAAACCTACTGTTGCTGCATTCTTTAGCATTGAATTTATTTTATTGTTTTCACTGGCACCATTTTATAGTTTCTATAGTAATTTCCTTAAAGAGATTGGTTTTAGCACCACGCAAATTGGCAGTTTGTGGGCGATGGGTGTTATCGCCGAAATTGTGATGTTTGCGGTCGCGCAAAAAGTATTTTTCACTCGCTTTTCTTGGCGGACACTGGTGGTGATTTGTCTACTGCTGACCAGTCTTCGCTGGTGGCTAGTGGGGATGTTGGAGACAAATTATATCGGACAGTTGTTAACCCAGTGTCTGCATGCATTTAGTTTTGGGTTGTTCCATCTAATTGCCATGAAAGTGATTTTTCAGAACTTCTCGGCAGAGCAACAAGGGCGTGGACAGGCGCTGTATAGCACCATGTGGGGCTTAGGCGTTGCTTCTGGAAGTTTGTTGGCAGGGCATTACTGGCAGATGTTTTCAGGTATGACCATCTTTTTCTGTGCAAGTGTAGTGGTGTTGCTGGGACTATTATTGGTGTTCTGGCTGCCGAATCACATTGAAACAGCAGCCAAAAGCTAAATTAGAGTTGGATGTTTTGATATTGAGGCATCCACGGTTGCGCCTGTTCGAGTTGGGCTGCCAGTTGAAGTAAGCGATCTTCACGCCCAAACGGTGCGATAAACTGACTGCCAAGCGGCAGGCCTTGTTGATTCCAGTACAGCGGCACCGACATGGCAGGTAAGCCAGTGACATTGGCCAATTGGGTAAAGGGAACCCAGCTCAAGTTGTCTTGTACCATTTTTTCGACCAGTTTTCCTTGTGCGAGATAATGCGCTTTGCCAAGTTTTAACAAGCCTTTTAAGATGGGTTTCTGCCACGTTGACGTGGCAACTTCACCATTCTTAGGTGCAACTGATGCTGTGCTTGGAGTGAGATACAGGTCATATTGTTCAAAGAAGATGTTCATCTGGGTGCTATACACGCCCCAATTATCTAGAGTGTGAATATATTCTGTTGCCGTAGTTTTTGCTCCAAAAGCCGCCAATGCAATTGAATCCAGTTCAAAGTCCTGATCGGTTGCTCCATATTGCTGTTTGATTTGTGCCTGCATATAAGAGAACTGGCTAAACCATGTGGTTACGAAGTCTTTTGCCAATGCTAAACCATCAATTTTCGGCTGATCTTCCACCACAATATGACCCAATGATTCCAGCAGTTTTGCAGTGTGTTGCACTGCTTGAATCGCATCTTTAGAAATTTTGGTGCCAATCGGGGATTGGGTATTAAACGCGATTCTGAGCTTTTTAGGTGTTTGTTGAATAATATCACTGTATTTTTGTGCTGGTGCTTCAATTCTAAACAGTGAAGTTTGTTCTGGGCCTTGCTCGGCATCAAGCATGGCTGCACTATCACGCACAGTTTTGCTTAAAACATGCTGCATTGCTGCGCCGTGCATGGCTTCACTGAATTTTGGCCCCCACGGCGTGCGTCCACGACTAGGCTTTAAGCCAAATAGACCGCAATAAGAAGCGGGGATACGGATGGAACCGCCGCCATCACCAGCACCAGCAATCGGGACAAGACCTGCAGCTACCGCAGATGCTGAACCGCCTGAAGAACCACCACTATTATGTTTTAAATTCCACGGGTTATGGCATACACCCCATGCTTCAGGTTCGGTAATACCTTTAATGCCAAACTCTGGTGTGTTGGTACGGCCAAAAGTGACAATACCGGTATTTTCCCAGCGATTGACAATTTCAGCATTAAAATCAGGGATGTAATTTCGGTTTTTAAGTGCACGGCTACCATAGAAGGTCGGGATGCCTTGGTATTCCTGAAACAGATCCTTCACCAGAAAGGGAACACCTGCAAATGCACCAGAACGTTGTTGGCTTGCGCGTTGTTTTGCCTGTTCATACATGGGAATAATGATCGCATTGAGCTTGGGATTGACCTGTTGAGTGCGTTGTAATGCAATGTCTAGTAATTCAGAAGGATGGATTTGTTTTGTGTTAACTAAGTGAGCTAATCCAAGACCATCGTATTGCACATATTCTGAAAATTTCATGGCTTTTATCCCTAAAGCTAAATTGTTATAAAGTAAAAATAAATCTAAGTTGTGAAATAGAATACCCGAAAAAAATAACAGAACAATCAATTAAATGACCTGCTAAAAATATTGTGTTTATATGGTTATGAATGCGTGTTTTTATCAAAAAATATGCTAATTTAAGCGCATGCACCGTTTTAGATGACGACTTAATTAAATCTATGAAAAATATTTATATTATTGGATTATTATGGGCTTGCTCAACATGGACTATGGCAGAGACGGTCGTAAATAACAAGGCAGCGCCAACGCCTCAGCAAGTGGCTAAAGCGAATGCGATTCGTGTAACAACACGCCCTGAAATTATGGGTTTATGGGGAATGGAAATTCCAAATAATAAAAAATGTGTTGAGTACTATAATTTTCGTGGTTCCAGCGATGTGGTGATTAAAAGCGGACAGGAATGGTCTTACGGTTTATATGATTACCAACCTTCTGAAGATCATAAAGAGCGGTTACCTGCGCTGATCTTACAGATCAAGTATGACAATAATGAAAAGGATTGTTCTGGCCAAGCTCAGGATCAAACAGGCGAGGTTTCTCAGTATTTTGTGAAATGGTCAAACGATCACACTATTGATTTCTGTGCCAGCGAGAAGGGCGATAAATGCTTTGCTACCTTGCGTCGTGTCTTACCTTAATGAATCTGTAGATATAAAAAAAGCCTCTTATTGAAGAGGCTTTTTTATTTAGGCTTTTTCAGCTTGCGGTTCAAGCTGTTTGAGCAAATGCTTTTCTAGGTAATGAATATCCATTGCCTGTTCACAGAAGTTCTTATCTTGCAGGATAAGATCTTTATGCAATGGAATATTGGTTTTAATCCCAGTCAAAATCATTTCATCTAAAGCTTGGCGCATACGAGCTAGAGATGTTTCACGATCTTTACCATGAGCAATCAATTTTGCAATCATTGAATCATAGTAAGGCGGAATGCTATAACCTTGATAAATATGTGAGTCTAGACGAATACCCGCACCACCCGGTGCATAGAAGCTTTCAATCTTGCCTGGTGAAGGCAGGAATGTAGTTGGGTCTTCGGCATTGATACGACATTCAATCGCATGACCTTTAACTTCGATTTGCTCCTGTTCAAGCTCTAGACCTAAACCAGCAGCAATGCGAAGCTGTTGTTCAATAATGTCGACGCCTGTCACCATTTCAGTCACAGGATGTTCAACCTGAACACGTGTATTCATTTCAATAAAGAAGAATTCACCATCTTCAAACAAGAACTCAAATGTTCCCGCGCCACGGTATTGCATCAATTTACATGCATTGACACATGCTTCCAGAATGTCAGCGCGCGCTTGTTCTGGTAAGTTTGGTGCAGGTGCTTCTTCTAACACTTTTTGATGGCGACGTTGTAAAGAACAGTCACGATCATATAAGTGAATCGCATGGCCGTTACCATCACCAAGAACCTGAACTTCGACATGGCGAGGTTTCTGTAAGAAACGTTCCATATAGACGGTGTCATCACCGAACCACATTTCAGCATCACGTTGTGCAGCCTGAACAGATTCAAGTAGAGTGTCGACACGTTCTACAATACGCATACCACGACCACCACCACCTGCGGCAGCTTTTACGATCAACGGGAAGCCAATTTCTTTGGCTTCAGCAAGTGCATTGTGAATCGTAACTGCATGGTCACAACCCGGTACGGTTGGAACACCTGACTTTTTCATGGCAATAATGGCAGAAACCTTATTTCCCATGAGGCGGATATGTTCAGGGCGAGGGCCAATGAAAATGAAACCTGAGCTTTCTACAATTTCAGCAAATTCAGCATTTTCAGACAAGAAGCCATAACCAGGATGGATTGCATCTGCACCTGTAATTTCTGCAGCAGTAATAATCGCAGGAATATTTAAATAGCTTTCACTTGTGGTACCTGGCCCAATACATACCGCTTCATCTACGAAGCGTAAATGCATCAAGTCTTTGTCAGCATCTGAATAGATACCAACTGTTTTAATGCCAAGAGTTTTACAAGCCCGAGTAATTCGTAAAGCGATTTCACCACGGTTTGCAATTAATACTTTTTGCAACATCGGAATCCCCAAACAAATTAAGCACGGTAGCGGAAAAGTGGTTGACCGAATTGGATCACTTCACCATTTTTCACTAAGATTTCTTCAATAACACCGCTCTTTGTTGCTTCGATCGGGTTCATGATTTTCATCGCTTCGATGATACCAAGTGTTTCACCCGCAGAAACTGTTTGACCTACATTTACAAATGGTGCTTCACCCGGGCTTTGTGCTGCATAGAACACACCAACCATTGGAGAAGTTTCAACTGCACCACGTGGTGTTTTAGCTGCTGGAGCCGCTGGAGCAGAAGCTGCTGGCGCTGCCGCAACTGGCGCTGCTGCATAAACAGGAGTAGGACGAGTTAATGAGATGGACTGGTCACCTTCCTTAACTTCAATCGCTTGTAAGTCAGATTCAATCATCAAGTCGATGAGCTTCTTGATTTTACGGATATCCATGAGTGAGCATTCCTAATGTGTTTAAAATTAGTTAGAAGATTGAATTTTTTCGATAGCGTAATCGAGTGCAAAGGAATAACCCTTCGCACCTAAGCCACAAATCACGCCAATGGCCTTATCTGATAAATATGAGTGATGACGAAATGCTTCACGGGCGTGAACATTTGACAAATGAACCTCAATAAATGGAATGGCAACGCCGAGAAGGGCATCGCGTAAAGCAACTGATGTATGAGTCAGGGCAGCAGGGTTGATAATGATAAATTTTATCCCTTCCGCTTGTGCCTGATGAATGCGGTCGACAATCGCACCTTCCCAATTGCTTTGAAAAGTATCTAGTGTAAGTGATGCGTGTTTAGCCTGAGCGGTGAGTTGCTGGTTAATATCATCTAAAGTGAGATAACCATAAACTTCTGGTTCGCGCTTTCCTAGCAAGTTCAAATTCGGTCCGTGAATCACCAAAATGGTTGAGCTCATTCAGCCTGCTCCAATTCTAAAACTGCAAATATTTTTTGCAAGATGTCTGCAAAGTTTGCTTATTATGGCATAAATTTCTGCAATTTTTTTATAAATTGTTTTAATTGATGAAGAAAGTTGCATACCAAGCATGGTGCATATAATGAAAACTTTGCAAGGAATTGGCAATGTTAAAATATGACAAATTTCAGCGTATTTTCGTTTTTTTATATTTTAAACTGAATTGCCCCAATTCGTTCATGGGATTTGTGTAACTCAGCAGTCAATCTTGCCGAAGCCTGTTTGTTTTTATATAACTTGTAGCTCACTATATCGTGGAAACCTGGGTTTGAAAATCTAAATTATGGAATCTATATTTTTGTTGTAAATTATTGATTTTATGTTTTTTAATCTTTGTTTTTATTCTCCTTCCAATCGGCTGTGGCAAATGGTCAAGCTTAAATTCTGGTCCCTTTATCTGAGTCTTCTCATTTCGTGGGTAGGTACGATATAGAGACCTATTGCGCTGCTTATGGATTGAGCACGATGCTTGTTGTTGCCATTGGCAAAAATGATGAAATCCCTGATTCTGGATGGCAGTTAATGACATAAAAATGTCCGAAAAAGATATGCATGACTTCAATATGATAACAATCACTTAAAGGATTACATCTGATTGGCGTAATCTTTTATGGGTCTTTCAATGCTGTCTTGGTACTTCAAGACAGCTTTTTTTTGTTCAAGATTTAAGTTTCTTTGGCAGCTTGATAAATCGAGCCCAAGATACAGTGCTGTGCTTGCTCAAGATAGGTGGTTTTTTCTGACGCCACATCATTCCATTTATACATTTGCTGAAATAGCCATTCAAAATCTTCTGCTTTGGGTTCAGCACTATTTTGTACGAAGTTCCGAATAATCTTCTGAATACTAAAATACTTCTCGACGTGAATCTCTGCTGAACATGGAAATTGAATCACATCAAAGTCCATCAGCATTTGCCATACCTGCGTAAAGTCTTGCAATTCTCGTAATTCCTGTTGGGCTTTCAGAATCGCACGGCTCAGTGCAATGAGAGTATTAGGGTGCTGTTTGGCCCAGTCTTGTGTTACGGCAAGCACTTTATCTGCAACATTGGGAATGATTTGTTGGCTGGAGCAGACGATATGGCTCAGGCCCTGAATTTCAGCTTGTGTATTCCACGGTTCGCCTACACAAAATGCATCAATCAGGTGATTGCTGATGGCTTCAACCATATAGGGTGGTGGTAATGTTTTTAACTGAATAGATTGTGCCAATTCAGGACTGGCCAAGGCCAGCCATTCTCTTAAGCAATAATGATGAATTGAATGCTGAAATACATGAGCAAGAGACAAAGGATGATTATTCTGGATATATTCAACGACTTTATGGGCGGAGGACTCAGCCGAATCTTGGGAATCAATATTCAGTTGATAGCATAATTTTTGGCTGATGCTAATAAAGGCACGATTTTCACTTAGCACTAAGGGGGTTTGCAGCGGAATACCAATCTGATCAGCGCCTATAGCTGCAGCTGGAAGCATCGAGGATAAGCAATGGGCAGCATCTAGCAGGCCAAAAGCCAAACGGTCTCGTAAACTTGCCCAAGACGCTTCTTTGACCAGTTGAACATTTAATCCATTTTCGGCAAAAAAACCACGTTGTTTGGCCCAAAGTAGTGCAACACAGTCGAGTAAAGGAATATAGCCCAGTTGTAAGTCAGCTTTTTCTAATACGATAGAATGAACCATTTACTCATCCTTTAATTGATTATTTAACAGTTGTTGGGCATCGAGTAGGCGCCGCGCCATTTCTCCAATGGTCATACGATGGCTCATGGCATTTTTTCTGAGCAGTTGAAAGGCGGTATCTTCGGTTAGCCCATGTAATTGCATCAGCAACACTTTGGCCTTTTCAATATCTTTACGATCTGCCAGTTTGGTCTTGGCATCTTTGAGATCACCTTCCAGCTTTTTATGTTTCTTATATTGCTCAATGGAAATATCGAGAATGGTATGTAAGCGGCTTGGGTCAATACCATCGACGATATAAGCGGTAATGCCCGCGTCAATGGTTTGTTTAATGGTGTTCTTATCTGCATTTTTGGTAAATAGGACAGTCGGTAGATCAAAGTTGCTGACACAACTTTCGATTACATCACGATGTGGATGATCCATATCCAGCAGAATCACATCTGCTTGGAGGTGTTCGAGTTTAAATAGATTGAAGTGATCCAGCGTAAAACAAGCCACCACATCAAAGTCATGTTCAATCAAGCATGCTTTTAGGTATTCAGCCCGAGCCTGGTCGTCATCAATAAGAGCGATCTTGAGTTTCGGCATAAGTATAAAGGTCAAACGCTAAGTCAAAGCACATCTAAGGTCATGTGCGGTATAGGATAGAGACGATTGTTTTGAAGCAAATTTAATGCCAGTCAATGAGGGGTTAAATCTCGATCTGCATTCATGGCCAGATGCTTCATAGAGATTAGTGTACTGCGATTGATAGAAAGAAAAATGAAAAAGATGTGACCAGCCAACACAAAATAAACATGCGCATTTTTGGTGCGGAAAAAGAGTTTTTTTGAGGCGGTTTCAAGGCTGCTGTAAAACAGTTCATTTCTTATTTTTATGAATATAACAATAAAATAGAATGCATTTTTAGGAGAGTTTCTTTAATTATAATTAATATAAAACAATTATTTACCCTGTTTTTGAAGCTGTGTTTTAAAAAGTTGGCATAGCAATTGCTAAATATCTCATGAGTCAAAGATGACTTATAAAGTTATAAGACGGCCAACGATGTCCGATCTGATCGATTTTGTTCACACAACCTGATGTGTCAACAAAGCAAATTACGTTCAGTATGGGAGATGGCTATGTCTTTAGATTTATCTGCTAAAAAAGCAACTTCAATCAAGTTATTTAACTTTTCTGCACCAGCAATGCGGGCATTCCACATGAGCTGGCTGGCTTTCTTTGTTTGCTTCTTTGCTTGGTTTGCCTGTGCGCCGTTAATGCCAGTGATCGCAGGTGAATTCCATTTAACCAAAGACCAAATCGCAAATATCAATATTGCTGCTGTTGCAATCACGATTGTAGTCCGCCTCATTGTCGGGCCACTGTGTGATAAGTATGGCCCACGTAAAACCTATACCGCTTTGTTACTCATCGGCAGTATTCCTGTATTTGGTGTAGCCGCAGCCAACAGTTACGAATCCTTCCTTTTCTTCCGTTTGCTGATTGGTGCCATCGGTGCCAGCTTCGTGATCACGCAATACCATACCAGCATTATGTTTGCGCCAAATGTGGTGGGAACAGCAAATGCCACCTCAGCGGGTTGGGGTAATGCGGGTGGTGGTGCTACACAAGCTTTGATGCCATTGCTATTGGCTGCATTGGTGATGTTTGGTGTTGAACAGGCGATGGGTTGGAGAATTGCGCTGATCGTCCCGGGTGTGATGATGGTGATCGTGGGTATCCTTTACTGGAAGCTTACCCAAGATTGTCCTCAAGGCGACTTTAAAGCATTGCGCGAGCAAGGTGTTGTGGTTGGAAGTGACAAAAAAGGTGGTGTTGCAATCTTGATGCACGCAGCACGCAACTATCGTGTCTGGATATTGTTTGCCTCTTATGCTGCGTGTTTTGGTATCGAAATTTTCATGCACAACATCATCGCGATGTATTACGTCGAGCACTTCAATTTTGGATTAAAAGAAGCGGGGCTGGCTGCGGGAATCTTTGGTTTATTGGCTCTATTTGCGCGTGCCTTAGGTGGACTGGTTTCAGACAAAGTCGCACTGAAAAAAGGACTGGATGGTCGTACCAAAGTGCTGTTTATCCTGATCTTGGGTGAAGGCTTATTCCTGATGCTGTTTTCACAAATGAATAGCGTTGCACTTGCCATGATGAGTATGACGGTATTTGCACTATTTACCCATATGGCTTGTGGTGCAACTTATGCCTTAGTGCCATTCATTGATCGTGATGCATTGGGGGGTGTAGCAGGGATTATTGGTGCAGGCGGTAATGTCGGTGCGGTTGCAGCAGGATTCTTACTGAAAGGTATGGTCGATATTCAAACCTGTTTGATGGTTTTAGGTGGCCTAGTCGTCTTTGCAGCAGGTTCAGTCATGTTGATCCGCTTCTCAGTCGAACATAAAGAAAAAGAACAACGTCTGTTTGAGCAGGCCGTTTTAGAACGTGGCTCAGAACAAAGCAGCATAGCTTAATCATTCGTCAGATTTTAGGAGAAACACAATGAAATTAGTGATGATTGGTCACGGTATGGTGGGACATAAATTCATCGAAGCCATCTTGGAGAAAGCGGATGATGAATTAGAAATTACCATTCTTGCGGAAGAACCTCGTATTGCTTATGACCGCGTACATTTGACCGAATATTTCTCTGGTAAAACAGCAAAAGACTTATCGCTGGCTCGTTTTGACTTTGCCGACGCACATGGTATTGACCTCCGATTAAACACCAAAGCGGTTGAGATCAATCCTACAGAGCAAACGGTGACTACCAATTTCGGTGATGTGATTCATTATGACAAGTTGGTATTAGCAACAGGTTCTTATGCCTTTGTTCCTCCGATCTCAGGCAATGACCGTGAAAACTGTTTTGTCTATCGCACCATTGAAGACTTGGATGCGATTCGTGCAGCAAGTCTGAATGCGAAGACAGGTGTGGTGATTGGTGGCGGTTTATTGGGTCTGGAAGCTGCTAAAGCACTACGTGATTTAAATCTGGAAACCCATGTGGTGGAATTTGCACCACGTTTGATGGCGGTACAGATCGATGATCTTGGCGGTAAAGTGCTACGCCGTAAAATTGAAAATCTTGGGGTTAAAGTTCACACTCAAAAAGCCACGCAATGTATTGAAGCGGGTGAAAGTGCAACACATGTGATGAAATTTGCCGACGGTAGCGCGCTTGAAACCGATATCATTTTATTCTCGGCAGGGATTCGTCCGCGTGATGAATTAGCGCGTGTCAGTGGCTTAGCATTGGGTGAGCGTGGCGGGATTAAAATTAATGATTATTGCCAAACCTCAGATGACAATATTTATGCGATTGGTGAATGTGCACTTTGGGATAACAAAATCTATGGCTTAGTTGCACCGGGCTATGACATGGCACGAATCGCGGCAAAACATATCCTTGCTGAAGATACGCATTGTTTTGCAGGTGCAGATATGAGCACCAAATTGAAATTGATGGGGGTTGATGTTGCCTCCGTCGGTGACGCGCATGGGATGACGCCAAACTCACTCAGCTATTTTTATGCTGATGAGGATGCATTGGTTTATAAAAAAATTGTGGTTGACGCAGACAAAACCAAATTGCTTGGTGCGGTCTTGGTTGGTGATGCCAAAGAATACAATGATCTGCTACAAATGATGTTGAATGGTTTGACACTTCCCGGAACGCCTGAAAGTTTGATCATGCCCGGATTTGCGGATTCAGGTGCGAAAGCAGGTGGTAGTGGTGTTGATTTATTACCAGATAGTGCAACCATTTGTTCATGTAATAACGTTTCTAAAGCCGATATTTGCCAAGCGATTTGTGACGGTTCAACTTCTTTAGGTGCATTGAAAAAATGTACCAAAGCGGCGACGGCCTGTGGTGGTTGTGCGCCGTTAGTGACGCAAGTGTTGAAATCTGAGTTACAGCGTCAAGGCGTAACGGTCAATAACCATGTTTGTGAGCACTTCCCATATTCACGCCAAGAAATTTATCACTTGGTTCGTGTCAATGAAATCAAGACTTTTGATGATTTGATTCAGCAACATGGTCATGGTCTAGGCTGTGATATTTGTAAGCCAATGGCGGCCAATATTTTGGCATCGTGCTGGAATGATTTCGTACTTGAGCCAAGCCATGCGGGTCTACAAGATAGTAACGATTACTACTTGGGCAATATTCAAAAAGATGGTTCTTATTCGGTTGTGCCGCGTATGGCAGGTGGTGAAGTCACACCAGATGGTTTAATCGCTGTCGGTCAAATTGCCAAGAAATATAACCTGTATACCAAAATCACAGGTGGACAACGAGTCGACTTATTTGGTGCGCAAATCCATCAACTCCCGTTTATTTGGGAAGAGCTCAACGCAGCAGGTTTTGAATCAGGTCATGCTTACGGTAAATCATTACGTACCGTGAAATCATGTGTCGGTAGTACTTGGTGTCGTTATGGGGTGGATGATTCAGTGGGCTTGGCGATTGAACTTGAGAATCGTTATAAAGGCTTACGTTCGCCCCATAAACTGAAAATGGCGGTGTCAGGTTGTACCCGTGAATGTGCAGAAGCACAAGGTAAAGATGTCGGGGTAATTGCCACCGAGAAAGGTTGGAACCTGTATGTCTGTGGCAATGGCGGCATGAAACCACGTCATGCAGAGCTATTGGCATCTGATCTTGATACCCAAACCTTGATTCGTTATATCGACCGTTTCTTTATGTTCTATATCCAAACAGCAGATCGTTTACAGCGCACCAGTGTATGGCGTGACAATATGGAAGGTGGTTTGGATTATCTTAAATCAGTGATTGTTGATGATTCCTTAGGACTTGCCGAAGAACTCGAAAGCCGTATGAGCCATGTGATTGGAACTTATCAAGATGAATGGCGTACCGCGGTTGAAGACCCTGAAATCCGTAAACGTTTCCAAACCTATATTAATGCCAGTGCAGAAGAGCAAGCTGATCCACATATTCAATTTACTCAAGTGCGTGATCAGATTCGCCCATTAAATGACGCTGAACGTTCAGTCGATCGTATCCCAATGGTTGAAGCATAAGGAGAATTCAAATGACCAGTTTAAAGAACATGAATATGCTGCCAGAAAATCAATGGGTTGAGGTGTGTGCTTTGGATGACATCACACCTAATACAGGCGTAGGCGCATTGATTGAAGGTCAATCAGTGGCACTGTTCCGTGTTGGGCATGAAAAACGCATTTATGCTTTAAGCAATAAGGATCCGTTCAGCCAAGCCAACGTGATGTGCCGTGGCATTATTGGCGATTTGCAAGGTGAACGTGTCATTGCATCGCCGATTTATAAGCAACATTTCAGCTTAGCGACGGGGCGTTGTCTGGAAGACAAAGACCAAAAGTTATTGGTTTTCCCAACCAAAATTGAAAATGGTCGTGTTTGGGTCGGGTCTGTTCCGCAAAAAACCTATATTACCAATAATGGCGCGGCTCAAGAAAAGCTGAAACTGGTGCTGATTGGCAATGGTCTGGCGGGGATGCGTTGCTTAGAGGACTTACTGGACATGGCACCAGATCGCTATGAGGTGACGGTGATTGGGGAAGAACCTTGGGGCAATTACAACCGTATTATGCTGTCACCAGTGCTTTCAGGTGAAAAAACCATTGATGACATCATGCTGCATCCACATGCATGGTATCTCGATAAAGGGATAAAATTTATCGCTGATGATCCTGCGGTAAAAATTGATCGTACTCGCAAAGTGGTACATACCGAGAAAGGCGAAAGCGTTGATTATGATCGTTTGATCATTGCAACTGGTTCATCGCCGTTTATTCCACCCGTGCAAGGTGTGGATTTAAAAGGTGTGATCAGCTTCCGTGATATTTATGATGTCAACACCATGATCAAATATTGCGAAACCAAGAAGAATGCCGTGGTGATTGGTGGTGGTTTGCTGGGTCTGGAAGCGGCGTATGGACTGAAACAACGTGGCATGAATGTGACGGTTCTGCACCTGATGGATCGAATTATGGAACGTCAGTTGGATGGCCGTGCCAGCCGTATGTTGCGCCTTAGTATTGAACAAAAGGGTATCAATATCATTACTGAAGCCAATACCGAAGCATTGATTGGTGAAGAGGGGCATGTCAGTCAAGTCCGTCTTAAAGATGGAACTGTATTAGATGCAGATTTAGTCATTTTTGCTGTTGGTATTCGTCCAAATATTGCTTTGGCTCAAAGTGCAGGACTGCGTTGTAACCGTGGCATCTTGGTGAATGACACCATGCAAACCTTTGATCCAAGTATCTATGCTGTGGGCGAATGTATAGAGCATCGTAATCAAACTTTTGGTTTGGTTGAACCACTGTGGGGGCAAGCCTTTATTTGTGCAACGCATTTGGCTGAACATGGCAGCTTAACCTTTAAATCACCAACCGTACCAACACAGTTAAAAGTCAGTGGCGTTGATGTGTTTTCGGCTGGGCGAATTGATTTAGAAAATAGCGAACCGAAGGAAGATTATGAAGACATCATCCTCAATGATGATAAGCGTCAAATTTATAAACGTATCATTATTCAGAAAGACAAAGTGATTGGTGCAGTTTTGTTTGGAGATACGGAAGATGGCATGTGGTATGCCGAATTGATTGCTGATCAAACACCCGTTTCTACATTTAGAAACAAGCTGTTATTTGGTAAGGATTTTGCAATGAAAAAGGCAGGGTAATATTTCTAAGAAATTAAATTCTTATGTAAGTAGTTTGATACTCGGAAAAGTCATCTGCAACCTGCATGGTTTTTGTAAGAAATGTTTCTGCGATGAACCTAAGTAGGTGACAGAAGAGAACAGGTTTTGCGGATGACAATGGTTTTGCCTACTTTTCCCAAAAGAAAAGTAGGTCGAGCCGAAGGCTTAGCCTGAAAATAAGATGAAAACTCGGTAAGACTCCCGAGAGTATGCATCTTTAAAAAGATTAACTAGGTAAAAGGGGCAGTCATGAACAGTATTCAAAATCTAGAACACAGTCGCTCCGATCAAGCAGAAACAATCATAACAAAAACAACATGCCCCTATTGTGGCGTGGGCTGTGGTGTGGATGTCAGTGTCCAACATAAAACGCATGGCACGACGGTACAAGTTGCAGGAAGTCTGGATCATCCTTCCAACTTCGGAAGACTTTGCATTAAAGGCAGTAATTTAGCCGATACATTAGGCTTGGAAACCCGTGTCTTGCATCCGATGTTTGGCCGTAAAAACCATCGTCAAGTCACCACATGGGATCAAGCTATTGAGAAAATTTCAGATCAGTTTCAAACATGTATTGATCAATATGGCGCAGACAGTGTTGCATTTTATGTCTCAGGCCAGTTGCTGACGGAAGACTATTATGTGGTGAATAAGTTTGTAAAAGGCTATTTGGGCACTGCCAATATTGATACCAATTCACGCTTATGTATGTCATCTGCGGTTGCAGCGCATAAACTTGCTTTTGGTGAAGATATTGTTCCAGCCAGTTATGAAGATTTTGAACATACTGACATGGTGGTTTTAGTCGGTTCCAATACGGCATGGTGTCACCCTGTTCTGTATCAACGCATCATGCAGGCCAAAAGTAAGAATCCAGATTTATTTGTGGTGGTGGTCGACCCTCGTTTTACCAGTACCTGTGAGCAAGCGGATTTACATTTGCCGATCTTACCTGGTCAGGATGTGGCTTTATTTAACGGCTTGTTTCAGTATTTATATCGCAATGATTACATCGATCAGGATTTTGTAGAGACCTATACCGAAGGTTTAGCGGCACTTTTAGACGCGAGTAGCAGCGAACAAGATTTTAATGGATTAGTGAAACGGACAGGGATCTCCGCAGAAAAATTACAACTGTTTTTTGATAAGTTTGCCAAGACGCAGAAAGTGATTACGCTATTTTCAATGGGCGTGAATCAGTCCTCTCAAGGGGTGAACAAAGCCAATAGCATTATCAACTGTCATTTACTGACTGGGAAAATTGGCAAATTAGGTGCAGCGCCATTTTCTATGACGGGTCAACCCAATGCCATGGGCGGTCGTGAGGTGGGCGGACTCGCCAATATGTTGGCTGCGCATCTGGATTTGGACAATCCTTCACATCAAAAATTGGTACAAGATTTCTGGAACAGTCCTGTGATTGCCAAGCAAGCAGGCTTAAAAGCAGTTGATTTATTCCAAGCCGTGGAAAGTGGCAAAATCAAAGCGATCTGGATTATGGCAACGAATCCTGTGGTGAGCTTACCCGATGCAGATCAAGTCAAACGTGCCTTGGAAAAATGTGAGTTTGTGGTGGTCTCTGATATTTGTGCAGATACCGATACCACGGCTTATGCAGATGTATTGTTACCCGCGCTGGGTTGGGGTGAAAAAGATGGCACAGTCACTAACTCTGAACGTCGTATCTCACGTCAACGTGCATTTTTAACTCCAGCAAAACAAGCCAAAGCCGATTGGTGGGCGGTTGCACAGGTTGCGAAAAAACTGGGATTTAACGGTTTTGATTTTAATCATGCCTGTGACATTTTTAATGAACATGCAGCTTTATCGGCTTATCAAAATGCCAGTGTTGGCCAACGCGATCAAGTTGAAAATTTTCGTTATTTCAATTTAAAGGGCCTCATGAATTTAAGTCTGGATGAATATGATCATCTACGCCCAATCCAATGGCCTGTATGGGAGAAAGGTCAAAGTGTTGCGGTGGAGCAGCTATTTGATCGAGGTCGTTTTAGTCATAAAAACCAAAAAGCCAAATTGATTCCAACCGTTGCCATAGATCCGGTGCATGCGGTCTCTGAAGATTATCCTTTGGTGTTGAATACGGGGCGTATTCGTGATCAGTGGCATACCATGACTCGCACGGGTTTATCGGCAAACCTCACCACACACCGCGCTGAACCATTTTGTGAGATTCACCCGAATGATGCGTTAAAATTTGGTATTCGTGATAAAGCTTTGGTTGAGGTTCGTTCGGAATGGGGCCGCTGCGTGCTGCGTGTGACCTTGGCACAAGGGGTTCGTCGTGGTCAAATCTTTGCACCGATTCACTGGACTGAACAAGTCGCTTCTGATGCGCGGATTGGTAAAGTAGTCAATCCTGTGGTGGATGCGATTTCAGGGGAGCCAGAGTTTAAACATACCCCTGTTGCAATTCAGCCGTTCCATACCACTTGGCAAGGCGTGCTCTATGTACGTGAAGGTTTTGAACATCATATCAAAGCTTCATTGCAAAATTGTGCGTGGTGGACCAAGATCAAAACTGCAAAAGCCATTCGTTATGAAATTGCTGATCGTCAGAGTATTGATCAAACCCAAAAGAATTTAAAAAGCTTCCTGCCTTTTGTTGATGAAACTTATGAATGGTTAAGCCTTGAAGATATTTCATCGCAACTCAGTCATAGTGTGATTTTAAAAGAAGGTATTCTGGTTGCCAGTTTATATATCGCACCTGCCGATCTATTGCCTGATCGGGATTGGGTGGCTAGCCTATTTAAACGTGAACGATTAAGTGCTCTGCATCGTAAAGCACTGCTGGCGGGTATGCCAATGTCCGCTGCAAATAATGATGGACCATTGGTTTGTAGTTGCTTTAAAGTGGGTAAAAATAAGATTATTGAAGCCATTAAAACGCAAAATATCACGCATGAAAAACAAGTCACTGCATGTTTAAAAGCAGGCGGAAATTGTGGTTCCTGCTTACCTGAAATTCGTGGCTTGATCAAAACCTGTCAACTGGAGGCAGAAGCATGAATACCGAATATCCCATTACAGATCAGGTGATCTTGGCGGGAGGGCAAGCGCGTCGTATGAATGGCGTGAACAAGCTACTGCAACAGTTCGATGATCAGATTCAACTGTTAAAAATTTGTGAGCATTTTAAGACCCAAGTACAACAGATTTGGGTGAATAGCCATCGTGATCGTTCGATTTACCAACAAATTGAACCAGATATTCAATGCTATGCCGATGATCAGCAGGGTTTTCTAGGCCCATTAATGGGTATGAAAAGCGCATGGTCGCATGTTAAAGCTGACTATGTTTTATTTATTCCCTGTGATGTGACTTATATTCCCAATCAGGTTTTAGTCAAACTGCATCGAGCTTTACACAAGACGCCTCAAGCACAAGTAGCCTACGTCACAATGAATGGAGATGCTTTATATCCATTTTGTTTGCTAAAGCGAGAAAGTTTGTCGGTGCTGGAACAAGCAATCGCTGAGAAAAAACTCAGCTTGCGAGATTGTTTTAAACAATTGAATCCACAGACGGTCGCATTTCAGAAGAAAAGCCTGTTTTGTCATAGCATTAACTCCTTGGATGAGTTGCAACAATACAAGCAAATGAAGGTTTTTTAAGCTATCTATTTTAGCTTAATGAATCGCTTTAGTTGATTTTAGACTCATCAGTGTTGCAATCAATAAGGCCCCCGCAGCAGTTATTAGTGAGCTATTAAGGGTGTGATAGATTGAAAATAGGGTATTTGCTGCAATTGGACCGATGATCTGACCGAGGCCATAGACGACGGTCATAATGGCAATTAAATTACTTTTGCTTTGATGAGCAATTCGCTGCGCCACAGGTATAGCAATGGTCACAGTTCCCATAAAGGTTCCACCCACCAGTAACGCACTCAACAGATAACCTAAAGTGGTTGGCAGCATGATAGGTAAGACAACACCGACGGCCTGTACTCCCAAGTTAGAAGATAAAGCGACTCGCGTCCCTAGTTTGCGATGTAGATAATGCCAAAAAAAACAGGAAGGAATCGCACCCAAACCGAAGATCGCCCAGATGTGAGCCGCGTCAATATTCGGTAAGGCCTGTTTGACCAGCAAGGGTAAATAAGTTGCCGTGATAATGTAGCCAAAACCTGCCAAGGCATAAATCAGAATCAGTGAGATAGCTTTTGGCAGTTGAGTATTGCCATGAGAGAGATGCGACTCTACAACCTGTCTGGGCTGAGCTCGAGATAAACCCACAATAGCAGCGAAGCCAAGGCCAAAACTGGAAAGCCCAAGCAATAACCATAAGCTTTTACTTTGCCATCCCAGTTGTGTGCCAAAAACCAAAAGTTCAGCGGACAAGGCGATGCCAAGACCAACGCCTGCATATAAAATAGGGGCTTGATGTGCTTGCTTCTGTTGTTCTAGCAGCCATAACGAGGCTGAAATCATAGCGAATGCACTCAATACACCTGCAAGACCACGAATAAAAATAATGATCGAATTTGCATCCACATAGGCAAGAAGGGTGAGACAAAGTGCTGTACCTACCGTTGCAAATACACAGGTGAAATAGCTGTGCTGCGACTGGATTTTAATTGCGAATAAAGCCCCAAACAAATAGCCTGCATAGTTAGCGGATGCTGCGACACTGGCACTATGCAAATTTAAAATGCCTTCCTCAATCATATGTGGATAGACCGCCGTGAATGCAAAGCGGCCAAATCCCATCCCAATCGCCATAATCAGCGCTGCACAGAATGCGGATCGCAGTGTTTGCTGCTTATGAGCGTTTATTCCTTTAGTCTTGATCATGTTCAGCACCAAAATTTAATCGCTATAGTTGATGTGATCTAAAGGTTGTGCTTTGCCAAAGATTTTGCTATCGACCAAAAAAAGCCCATAGCTAAAACAACTTAGAATACAGATGAGAAATATAAGTTTAGACACGTTCATTTTGAATCAGCGTTATATCTTGGAGAAATTTAATAAAATTTAAACAAGAGTCGCTAATCATGTAAAATGATTTGAATTGATACAAACTATCTTTAATAGTGATAGCGATGCAGATTAAGTCTTTAGAAATGTTCATGGCAGTGGTGAAGTTAGGCAGTTTTTCCGAAGCTGCAAAGCGATTGCATACGGTACAGTCCAATGTCACCAGTCATATCAAGAAACTAGAAACAGAACTTAAAGTTGAACTGTTGCATCGGCAGAATCCCATTCAGCCGACTCGGGCAGGTATGCAGTTATTTGGTTATGCAGAAAAAATGCTCGATCTACAACAAGAGCTGCTGGATACCTTCTGTAATACCCAATTGGCAGCCCGTTGTCCTTTAGAAATTGGCAGTATGGAAACAACAGCGGCGGTGAGGCTTCCAGCCTTATTTCGGGATTTACAAGAATCTGCGCCCGATTTTCCTTTTGCCTTATCAACTGCTCCGAGTCGAGAGTTGATCGATTTGGTAAAAATCTCCAAGCTGGATTGTGCATTTGTTGCCAATCATGCCCCGATCGAAGGCATGTTTAATTTTCATATTTGGACAGAGAAACTGGTTTTAATTTCTTCAAAAAAAGTGCCACAACAACTTTCAAAGGAATATCTGGTTCAACAGAAATTTATTGCCTTCAAGCAAGGCTGTAGTTATCGCAAAGCAATTGATTCCTTTCTTTCATCATTTCAACTTCCAGCAGCGAATATCATAGAAATGGGCAGTCTGGATGGCATCGTTAGTTGTGTCAGTCTAGATGTTGGGCTTGCGATTTTGCCTGTGAGTTATGTACAGCAATCACATTTTGCTGATCGGGTGCAGATACATGACATGGATTTTGTTGGAGATATCAACACTTATTTGATCGCTGATAGAGATATGAGCAAATGGGCAACCAATATGCATCATTTTTTTGAGCATTTACAGACGATGTCACATTCAAATGCGAATACAGAAGCAGTATGCGGGTAATAGAAATAGAGTAGACAATACAGCACCTTTTTATTTTTAGAATATCGCTAGACTTTACTCTTTTTTGTTCGAGTATAAAATAATAAGACTATATTTTATACTCGAATATTTCACTTGAAAGATAAACTTATTTTCTTTGTAAATATTTTAACACTTGATCATAAATAGACTGTAAATAAGGATTTAATGGAATGAGGTCTTGTCCAGATTTACTACGCACATATTTAAAATAGGGTGTCAAAGGATACTGGGCACTTTCACAAACAATGACTTTAGGAAACCATTCTTTATGAAATTGATCGGCTGTAAGATCAAGAATAACGCCATTTACGACCAGATAACAGTGCGCGATTTCTGGTGTGCGTGAAGAAATCTGAACTTTTCCGACTCGATAATCAGACTTAATATAATGGACATTGAGTAAATAATACTGCAATAGGTCACAGGCATCAGAACCACATTCCTTTGGAAATTTACTAAATGCTCCTGTAATAAAGCCATTCGTCACGTGATCTAAAGCTTCCCGAAAGGTAGTTGCAAGATTGGTTAAAGTCTGTATTTCGTTTTGGTACGTCATTTGCTCTCATTCTTCAAGTGATAAGTATTCTCTCTAGTAAAACCCGATTAAATGTAAGATTTAACTAAATTTATTTATTAAATTGTTAACACTATTATTACGTGTAACCTTGAGATTCAGTCGGATTGACTCACTTAGTGATATGCACAGAGCAGTGATTTCTTGTGTGCTTATCCATCTCATCTTTAGCTTTTATTTAAGCTCATGTATTGTTCTGGTCTTGCTTTTAAGAGAATCACTTTTATGTATTGTCATCTTATTTTGACTTGAATTAACTCTCCTCTTATGGAGTATGAATACTGAATCAGCATTAGAATAATTAAGAAAATTTTGTAGAGTAAAGTGTAAGTTATATTTTCTAATTTTAAAAAATAGTAATCATTTGTTCTCATAATTAATTTTATTTAAAAAGTATTTTTATCTAAATTGATAGTGGTTTTTTATTTTAACTTAAGTTATTTAAAAATATTTTTCTGTAAAATTATAGGTTGAATGAATAATATTTAAATATTGGTTGTTGTTGAAGTGTGTAGAAAAACCTCTAATTAATGGTTTTAGCTTATTATAAATAGTAGTGCGAAAATAATAGGGTAAAGCTATGAATAAAATGCTTAAGCTTGAAGAAAATATTACTGAGCTAGGGGGCGGTGAGTTCTTATTTATAGGATATGGCTATGATATTGAGGAGATGCAAAATATTCTTCTTTTCCTAAAAAATTTGGAGACGAAGCAAATATTACAAATTGTATATCAACATATAGAGTGGGAAACAGGAAAGCATCTAACCGATATCATTAAGATCCAAAAATGTTAAAAATATCACTCTTTTTACTTGATCTAATGGTGAATCCTGACTGCACTACTCAGAATTTTCTTTAAACATTACAGTTACATAGTAAAAATAAAACTAAACAATCATTACAAATGATAACTAGGATATCTCCATAATTTATCCTGTATAGATAAATGGAGGATATAAGAAATGCCACAATATTTGCGTATAGCGGAAAAAGTATATAACAAGTTTAAAGATGAAAAAAAATTTACGCAAAAGCCTGTTGAGTATCTAAATTTTTTAATTAAAGAGGTGAGAAAGGAAATCAAGGGCACAGAAATGAAATTGCTGTACCAGTATATTGATTTTCAGGAAGGTTTCCAAAAGCCTTTACGCGAAGATGCCTTGAATATTGATGTGAGCTTGGTGCCACATCATCAACATCGGGACGAATTCATTTTATGGCTGGCAGGGTTTATTGAGAGAATTACTATTGGAGGTAAGAAAAAACTGCCGCCAATTCTTGAGAATATTCCACCTGAGTTTACAGTTCATTATCAGCTTGAAAAACTGGTTCGTCCTCAGCAAGAGAACTGCTATGACGAGTTGGTATCCTATTTTAAAAGTGAAGAATTCAAACAACATTCAATGAGTTAAAAAGTTGTGCTAAAGAAGTATGAGGCTCCGAACCCCTCATACTTCTGCAATCGCTGGACTGCAGCGTACCGCCATTAAAGGCGGTATTTTTTTATTCAAAGAAAGAGTCAGAGCGAAATATAAGGAGATGATCAGATGACATCATTTTGAACCCATGTTAGTCTAGCGCCACAATTCACTCTGATCTCTTCACTCATCTTATGCAGCTTACGCCACCCTAGTTGATTTCTCTTGCTTGAAAATTAACTCATCACTTTGACTAGTGATGTGGTGTAGTCGTGTGCATGTATATATCACATCACTAGCCTTGATTTAAAATTATACAAATAGGCTATTTCTATGTTATCCAATGTTCGGGAACAATGGTTCTCCAATATTCGCGGGGATATTTTGTCTGGACTTGTGGTCGGTCTAGCACTTATTCCAGAAGCGATTGCTTTCTCTATTATTGCAGGTGTTGATCCTAAAATTGGCTTGTATGCCTCTTTCTGTATTGCGGTCGTGATTTCCTTTGTCGGCGGTCGTCCAGCCATGATTTCTGCAGCAACTGGGGCCATGGCTTTACTGATGGTCACGTTAGTTAAAGAACATGGACTTCAATATTTACTTGCAGCCACTATTCTGACCGGTATCTTCCAGATTATTGCGGGTTATCTGAAGCTGGCCAAGTTGATGCGTTTTGTATCAAAGTCAGTGGTCATTGGCTTCGTGAATGCTTTAGCGATTCTGATTTTTATGGCGCAGTTACCTGAGCTGATGAACGTGACGTGGCATGTATATGTTTTTGTCGCTCTGGGTTTAGCCATTATCTATTTATTTCCTCTAATTCCAAAACTAGGAAAGCTTCTGCCATCGCCGTTGGTCTGCATTATCATCATTACCCTGATCGCCATGTCGATGGGAATTGACCTTAGAACGGTAGGTGATATGGGCGAGTTACCCAATACGCTTCCTATATTTTTATTACCTGATATTCCTTTAAACCTCGAAACACTCATGATTATTTTGCCTTATTCGATTCCGATGGCTGTCGTAGGACTACTGGAATCGATGATGACGGCAACCATTGTGGATGAAATGACAGATACACCAAGTGACAAGTTTCAGGAATGTAAAGGTCAGGGCATCGCCAATATTGCTTCTGGATTCATGGGTGGGATGGCTGGTTGTGCCATGATTGGTCAATCGATGATTAATGTGAAATCAGGTGGTTTGACCAGATTATCGACCTTTTGTGCGGGTATATTTTTACTCATTCTGGTGGTTTTTCTGAGTGATTGGCTCAAAGTCATTCCGATGGCTGCTTTGGTCGCCGTGATGATCATGGTTTCAATCAGCACCTTTGAATGGAAATCGATTACCCAGTTCACCGCTAATCCAAAGAGCAGTAATGTGGTGATGATCGCGACAGTTGCTGTTGTGGTCGCTACGCATAATCTGGCCTTAGGTGTATTAACAGGCGTACTGTTATCCGCATTATTCCTTGCCAATAAACTGGAAAATGATATTCATGTGAAGACATCATTTGAAGGTGCTACACGTTTATATGAGCTGCATGGGCAAATCTTTTTTAGTTCGTCAGAAAAGTTCTTACAGAGTTTTGACTTTAAAGAAGGCGTGAAAGCGGTAATTATTGACTTAACCCATTCTCATATTTGGGATGTCACTTCCGTGGCAATGCTGGATTCGGTCATCAGCAAATTCCAGAAAAATGGGATACATGTCACCGTACGTGGTTTGAATGAAGCCAGTTCCATCATGATTGATAAGTATGGTACACATGCCAAAATCTAAAGCTTCTTCCGTCACATAACAGTGATTAAACCTCTGCACGGGCAGAGGTTTTTTGTTGCACAGTGAACTTTTTATCTGCCAAAAAAACTCAGGTTGATCATTTTTTTAATATGCAAATATTTTAAGACAAGAAAAACTTTCAGATTTTTAGATTAAAAAACACTAAGTGGTGAATATGCATCAATTTATTCTTTATTATGTTGATCTAAATTAAAAAATCCTTAGAAATAAATACTTTAATTTTATTGTAAATTTGAAATTAAGCTATTGAAATATAATAACTTTATATTTGTAAAAAATAGTGTTTTTACCGTAATTTTGTGTATAATTTCGCCATAAAAGCCTCTGTGGATTTATAGAACTTCTCTATAGATTAGCAGGGGTTTTTCTATGGAGATTTATCTGAGATGGAAGGTCTGAGTTAATTTGTGTGGATGGTATTAAATGATCCTTTTTTCCAGAAC